>OLFV01000830.1_pt1 | contig 33889 bp, 26 predicted proteins | sample 1605551 | NCBI WGS metagenome assembly OLFV01 (sample SAMEA3888922, study PRJEB22519) | human gut metagenome | biome: human gut; feature: human-associated habitat; material: faeces | place: Denmark | collected 2011 | reverse complement strand
CCCCCTCTCCCGTGATCGGATCATGGAACATGAAGCGCCCGCGCGAAATCAGCCGCGAGGAAATGATGCAGTACCTCAGGTGCTATGCCGAAGCCGGACGCCGCCTGTACGAGGCCGGATTTGAGGGCTTTTCCCTTCATGGAAGGGCCGGAAAGTATATAGCGCAGTTTCTTTCCCCGTGGAGCAACCGCCGGACGGACGAATTCGGCGGCAGTCCGGAAAACAGGGTACGGTATCCGCTCATGATCGTGGACGCCATACGGGAAAGAACCCGATCCGACTTCCCCGTAATCATGGGGACATTCAGCCATGAAGGCATTGAGGGCGGATTGTCCCTTGAAGAAGGCATCGAACAGATATCCATCATGGCCGAACGCGGCGTGGACGCATTCCTGCTGGCGTCCGGCGGGCAGGAAAGCCTGTATCTGGAGTGCCCGCCCTATCCGCTGCCCGATATTCCCGGACTGGACGACATCACCGCGGTGAAGAGAGCGCTGCCGCATGTCGCCGTCATTGCCAATGGCGGCATCCACGACCCGATGGACGCGGAAAAGATTCTCGCGGAAGGCAGGGCGGATTTCATCGGGATCACGCGCCCGCTGCTGGCTGATCCTGACTATGTGGACAAGGTGCGGCGCAATGATCTGAAAAGCCTGCGCCGATGCCTGCGCTGCAACAACTGCCAGACATGGGCCAGCCGTCCGCATCTGGCCGGGCGCGGCATGTGCTGCACGGTGAACCCTGCACTGACTGTCGAGCGGGCGATGGAAATCCGCCCCGCCGGACAGCGCAAAACCGTCACCATCGTGGGCGGCGGACTGGCGGGCATGTCTGCGGCCGCCACGCTGGGCGAACGCGGGCACAGAGTCATTCTGCACGAAATGACGACGGAACTGGGCGGACAGTGGCTTGCGGCTTCCGCCGGGGAGGACAAGCGCCACTTCCGCACCTTCATCCCTTATCTGAAAAAACGCATGGCCGACGCCGGAGTTGAAGTGCATCTTGCGTCCAACCCGGACAAAAGCGCCGTTCTTGCAGACACGCCCGACGCCGTGGTGCTTGCCACCGGCGCGCAGCCCCGGCCTCTGCGCGGAGCGGAAATCCTGCCGGACACAAGGGTACGGAGTCTCTTCGCCATTGATGTGCTGCGCGGAAGCCCCGTGCCCGGCAAAAAGGCCGTGGTTCTCGGCGGACGGTATATCGGCATTGAAACAGCCCTGCTGCTGGCGGAAAGAGGCCACGATGTCTCGCTGGTGGAAATGACCGAGATCGGCAGGGGATTAATCATCCGCATCAAGCAGGTGCTGTTCCGCAGGCTGGGCGCTTCGGGCATCCGTCTGTTCCCGAATTCCTCACTGTTCCGCGTCACGTCACGCCAGGTGGAAGTAGCGCATGGAAACGCTGTGCTTCCGCTGGATGCCGACGCCCTGATTCTGGCCATCGGTACGGAACCGGTCCGCACCATGCAGGACAAGGATTTCGGCGTACCCGTCTACCGTATCGGAGACTGCGATCATATCGGAGACGCCAGAGAGGCCGTCGCCCAGGGGGCGGAACTGGGCGTGCGGCTGTAGGCGGGCGCTTTCAGCCCCCCCATGCTCTTACGGACTGCGGCGTGGTCGGAATGTTACCGGTTCCGGACGCGCCGCATGTCATCCGGCGGCCGCCTCGCTCATGAGCCGGCGGATTCCGGTCAGGTTCGCCGCAAAGGAGGAGTCCGTCATGTCCCGCGGCCGCGCATCCCTGATGCTCATGCCGCGTACGATACCACGTCCCGTTCCCATGACAAGCGCGACATCGGCAAGCAGACAGGCTTCTGCCATATCATGCGTCACCAGCAGCACCGTCATGTGCAGACGCTCCTGCAGCGACGCGAGCAGTATCTGCATCTGCTCCCTGGTCATGGCATCCAGCGCGGCAAAGGGTTCATCCATGAGCAGCACCTCCGGTTCCAGCGCCAGTGCACGGGCCAGAGCCACACGCTGACGCTGACCGCCGGACAGGGCGGCCGGAAATCTTTCCGCACAGTCCGCCAGCCCGACTCTTTCCAGCCATTCTTCGGCTTTATCCGCTGCACGCTTTCGGGAGGCGCCGCCCGCCCTCAGCCCCAGGGCCACGTTATCCCGTGCGTCCAGCCACGGAAAAAGAGCCGAATCCTGAAACACCACACCCCGATCCGGCCCCGGGCGCGAACATATCCGGCCCCGCAGCGTGACCTCTCCCGAATCGGGTCTGACAAAGCCCGCCAGAATATTCAGCAGCGTGGTCTTACCGCAGCCGGAGGCCCCCAGAAGCGCCGTCACGCCGCCCTGCGGCGGTTCCAGTGAAACGCCGGGCAGAACAACGCGCTCCCCGTAGACCTTTACGATATGTTCACACCTGAGGAATATGCTCATGCCTGTCTGGAGCGAACCGGTCAATGCCGGCTCCGTTAAAAATCCGGTCATGGTACAATTTCAGTTTGAAACCACTCTGGCTCCCGCTGAAGCAAGCCTTGCCAGCCGGACCAGCAGCGCATCGCACAGCCACCCGGTACCGGCAATCACCAGAATGCCGCATATCACAAGGTCCACGCGGCCCGTCAGACGAGCGTCCATGATCATGGCTCCAAGCCCGTCCGGCACGCCGGTCAGTTCCCCCAGGACAAGATAGGAGAACCCCATGCCCAGAGACATGCGCATACCGGTAAGGATACCGGGCATGCACGAAGGGATGATCACATGCCGGAGCAGCCGCCAGCCGCTGAAGCCGAGCATGCGTCCCGCCCGGATCAGATTTTCCGGCACGGCGGCGGACGCCGCGGCTGTATTGAGGTAAGCGGGGAAGAACGCGGCCAGAGCGATAAGCGCCACAGTGGCTCTGAATCCCACGCCCAGCCAGAGCAGAACCAGGGGCAGCCAGCTGATCCCGGGCACGGCCCGCAACCCGTGTACCAGCGGAGCAAGCAGCAGGGCCGTAACCGAGGAGCGTCCCGAGGCCAGCCCCAGCGCAATTCCCGCAGGCACGGACAGCAGACATCCGCAGGCCACGCGCGCCAGGCTGGCCGTCATGTCCCCGGCCAGCCTGCCGACATCCGGCCCGCTTCCTCCCGTGAAGCCCGCATATCGGCACAGGGTATCCCCTATTGTGCGCGGCGAAGGCAGCAGGTACTCCGGCGCAAGCCCGGATGAAGCGGCCATCCACCAGCCAGCCATGACGGCCAGCGGAATCAGCAGCGGAACCGTCGTCCGGGGAGAGAAGCGGAGGCGTCGCCTTTCCGCCCGCCCGGAACGGCCCGCCTCAGGACAGCCCTTCATGGCGCAGGACATCCACGAATCTGCGCTCCACCAGCCTGTCATAATCCGGCTCACGGGAAATCATGCCCAGTTCCAGCATGCGCCGCCCCAGCGCCTTCAGCTTCAGCACAAAGGCGTCATCCATGTCCCAGGCCAGCTCCATATTGCCCGCGGCATCACGCAGCACGTCGATATCCACCCCGAACATGGCCGACGAGACGGACAGCCATTTTTCCCTGTCCTTCATCAATGCCTCGGAAGCCTGCCTGTGGGCGCGCACCATGCGCATGGCCAGCTCCGGATTTTTTTCGATGAAGTCCCGGCGCATGAGCATGCCGCTGTTGATGTCTCCGATGCTTTCCCCATAATAGGGATATGCCAGAATTTCCCCGTATCCCTGTCTTCTGGCCAGAGTGGGCAGAGGCTCGCCGGAGAGATAGGCGTCGATGTCGCCCCGGGCGAGGGCTGTGCCCATGTCGAAAAAATCCACGCGCAGCAGAACCACATCCCGGCGGGGCTCAAGTCCCGCGCGGGTCAGGGCTTCGCGCAGCAGGATTTCATGCATGGTGCCCGGCACATATCCGATCCGCTTTCCCTTCAGGCCGGCGACATCGCCGATGCCGTCGCCCCGGCGCACGACAAGGGCCGAACACTTGTTGCCCAGCGCGGCGACAAGCGCCACGGGTTCCCCGCGTGAGGCCGCCTGTATGGCCAGGGCCAGCGTGGTGCCGGTCATGTCCAGACTTCCCGCCAGCAGCGCGGACTTCTGATCCGCCGGGTTGGTGAAGGGGTGTACCGTCACCTCGGCATCTCCTGCATATTCATGATACAGGAAAGGCTGAACGGTCTGGGCCGTTTTCCATGTGCCAATATTCCACACTTCCCCGGCAAGGGCCGGAGCGACGCACAGCAGAACTCCCGCAAGACCCAGCGCAAAGCGTTTCATCACAGTTCTCCTTCTTTCACGACGTAACCGCACTGCCGGAACATTTCCTTCGCGTCACGGACGGAAAAGTCCCTCCACTCGCCTGCCACCTCCGTATCGTCCCGGGGGACGGCTCCGGTTTCCACCACCAGAACATTGGCTCCCCACTCCACCGCCTGGAGAAGGGGCGGATGCACGCAGATGTAAGGTGTGCGTACTCCGCCGCACAGACGGGTTACGGCGGCGATATGCGCAAGCCGTTCCCCGGACACGGCAGGAAGCGCTTCAAACGGAGTCCCCGGCACGTTGACGCGCCCCATGGTTCCGCAGACTTCCGCACCTGCCTCAAGCGCGGCCAGGAGAACATCCGCAATTTCCCCGTCGCCGTGCTCGACGCCCACAGGCTCGACAAGGTGCGCAAGCTTCAGCCCGGAAATTCCTGCACGCGCAAGGGCCGCCCGGCGCTCCGCCGGATCGAACGGAGTATCCCGCCCTTCCCCCAGCCGCAAGGCATGATAAATGACGCTGATGCCTGCCGCCTTCAGGGCCGCGGCTTCCTCCGGCCCCATCTGGCCGGTGTTGGCGACCAGAGCGCGGTCTTGCGGAACGACCTTCCGCACGGCTTCCGCAAGCGCGCGCAGACGTGTCCGGCCGTAATGCTCGGTGGTGCGCAACACTATCCATGAAGCTCCTTCCCGGGCAAAACGCACGGCCGCGCCCGCAACCTCATCAACGGACCATTCATGCGCCCGCCGTACCACCCCCCAGCGCGCGCCGAAAGCGCAAAACGCGCAGTTCATGGCGCAGGGACAGCAGTCCACGCCGATGGCCGCCCACACCCGCGCCGTGTTTCCCGCCGTTTCACGCGCCATTTGCCGGGCGAACACCCCCATCAGTTCCGCCTGGGGAGACCCCGGCGCAAAGGACAGCAGACGCAGGATATCCCCGCGCGGAGGCAGTTCTCCCTCCATGGCCCGACGGCGGACGCCTTCCAGAAACACGGCATCTTCAGCAGGCACTTCCACTCCGTTTCCGGATTTTCGTGGATCGCGCGCGGAGCGCACAAAACGGAGAACCCGCCCGAGATGCTCCTGATGAGCCGCCAGCGAAGCCAGCCAGCGCTCGAGACAACGCAGCCCCAGCGGGGTGACGGCGTACATCCTGCGGGCCGGGCCGGAATCGGAAGATTCCTTCCTCACTTCCAGAACGCCGTCCTTTTCCATACTCCTGAGCATGCGATAAATACCCGTGACGTCGGGAGCATGTTCCCCGAACAGTCCTGTCTCCGCCAGACGCCGGGCGATGACATAGCCATGCAGCGGCTCCCGGGCCACCACCGCCAGCAGGGCCGGCTGCACAAAACGCGGCAGATTGCCGCCCGAACACGGACATGATTCCAGAAAATCCATGACTCCCCCGGCAAGACGCATCCGGAGCGCTTTGAGATTGAAAATATCTCCCCGGCAGACTCCTGCATTCCGCTCCGCAGGCTTACGCCTGAAACCGGAGCGCGACGCCGCAAACAAATTCCTGCTGTTCCGGCGCCGTTCCCCTCAGCTCTCAGCGCAAAACACTTTGCGCCCCGATACGGGGTCAGAGAAAACGTCCCGCCGAACGAGCCTGAAAAACACACTACAGGACTTACTCCTATAGTTATTAACACAAGGGAATGCCGGAAGCAAGACAGCAGCCGGAGCACACGCATCTCGGGATATTCTGCAAATCCCCCTTTCGGGTACTATCCCAGATGTTGTGAAAGATATATCATATCACGGAGCTGCACGCCTTCCTCAAAAATGGGATGCCTGTAAAACTTCGTGAAGAACCCGGTTACGCGGCGGCATTCCGAGAAGCCGCAGTGCCGGTAAAAGGCAAGCGTGCCGGGAACTTCTCCCGTTCCCACTTCCATGCGGCGGCCCGGCCCCGCATACCGGCGCAGCATTTGCTCAACAAGCCGCGAACCATAACCTCTGCGCCGGAATCCAGGGCTCACGGCCAGGTTCTTCAATTCAAACAGATTTTCCGCTTCCTGCGTTATCACGCACACAGCAACAGGGACATCCCCCTCATGCAGCGCGAACATTTCCCCACGTTCGAGATAGCGCTCAATCATATCTTCCTGCTCGTCGCCCATGAGCAGGAGTTCCATATAGCGACGCCTCTCGGTCAGGACTTCCCGTATTTCCATTGGTTCCCCTCGGTCAGACTATTCCGTTGAGTCTCAGCAACAGCCCCCTGTAATCACGGGTCAACCGCGTCAGCCAGTCAAAAGACGCCTGCGGATTCACGGGATCCGCCGTCCGGTGCAGGTTGACGATGACGGGATGTTCCCGTACCAGAAACACGATATTACCCACGATTGACGGGACAAAGGCATCCTTATCCTTTTGCTTTTCCGCAGAACCTTTAATGCGTGAATATCGCAGCGTGCAACAGGAAAACCAGCCGGGGCCGTCGGAAAAACGCCCCTGCGGACGGGGGCTTCCCGATTCCGAAGGAACAAGGCTTGCCCAGCCTGAGCCAAGAATGCTCTGCTCCACTTCAAATTTGCAGCTCTCAAAAAACTCTCTTGACATATCCCTTACAAAAGACCCCGTTTCCGGCATCAGCACTTCTACGAAAGGATCCAGAAGCTCTGCGGGAGACTGACAGGTTCCCCCCATATGGCAGGAATCTATATACAACGCAAGCACATGCTGCGCGCGCCGGTATTCTTCAAACAGGGCAGGAGCGACAGCCTGAATATTGACGAATCCGCGCGGGGCGGCGAGTTTCAGGGGCTTGCCCTGAATAATGACGGACGGCATGGAGATACCTCTTCATATTGAAACAGATTGATTTCAGAACATGTTTGCTTTGAGCATGCTCCCGGAGCGGAGCGAGACTCCGCCGCAACGTCGGAACAGCCGCGGTTCACTTGCGGATAAAGCTCGGATTCCAGGCGTGCCCCCTGAAAGGACAGAACATCATGCCCCGGCACAAATGCAATCCCTGCCTGTGCGTGTTCGGGGGCTGTACCCGCAGCCTCTTTTGACTTATGCTTTTCTCCGTTACTCCGCCATGATAGAGCTTCCGGCGCAAAATGTGCCCAAACGCATCATGCGGATATGTTCCCCGCCGTACAGAACCATAAACATGGCGCGGATTGCGCAGGTTTTCCATGAACACAGCCAGTGAACTTGCCCAGCTCATTTCCGGTTCCCGACATTGCGTGGCGCTGACCGGCGCCGGCATTTCCACCTTGTCCGGCATTCCTGACTTCCGTGGACCGGATGGGCTTTACCGTCGCAAAGATATTGACGCAAACAGGATCTTCGATCTGCACTACTTTATGAGTGATCCCTCATATTACTACATTCATGCCGGAGACTTTCTCTACAATCTTGATGAAAAAGAGCCAAATATCGTCCACACGACACTGGCAAAACTGGAAAAAAAAGGAATTATCAAGGCAATAATAACCCAGAATATAGATCTTTTGCACCAAAAAGCAGGTTCACATACTGTCTATGAACTGCACGGTTCTCCTTTGCATCATCATTGCCTGCAGTGCGGTATGGAGTACAGCTTTGAGACCATCGCCCCTCATGCACGGCGCAAGGAAACACCCAGGTGCGAAAAATGCGGCGGCATCATTAAACCTGATATCGTTTTCTTTGGCGAAACCCTGCCGGAAGAAGCCCTTGCCCGCTCGGAACAGCATGCCCGCAAGGCGGATCTCATGCTGGTGCTCGGTTCCAGCCTCACTGTGTACCCCGCTGCGGCAATTCCGGAAGTGACGCTCCAGTGCGGTGGAAAACTCGCCATCATCAACGCTTCGCCTACCCATCTTGATCGCCATGCCGTCTGGAAAGGAGCGGATCTGGCCGAGAGTTTCGCCGCGCTGGCGGAACTGTAGCGGAAAAACATTCATGCCGCCATGCAAAGCTCACTGCCATGCCGATACTTCCCAGCAGTTACAGTACGCCCTTCTGGCTGCGCAATCCGCATATCAGCACCATATGGCCGGTGCTGTTCCGCCGCATGAACTTCCCCAGGGGAGAAAACCTCCCTCCCTGCAAGCGGGTACGCCTGGATACGGAAGACGGAGATTTTCTGGACATGGACGTGTACCCACCTTCCCCATGCGTACCGAACCGCGGAACAGCGATACTTTCCCATGGGCTGGAAGGAAACAGCCGACGCAAGTATATTCTTGGACTGGCCCGGCTTCTGCTGCGTGCGGGATTCCATGTGCTTGCATGGAATATGCGCGGTTGTTCCGGTGAGCCCAACCGTACCGAACGCATGTACCACATGGGCGTCACAGAAGATCTCGCTGCAGTGATCCGTCATGCGGAAAGTCTGGACAAGCCCATTCTGCTGGCCGGTTTCAGCATGGGCGGCAACCAGACCTGCATGTATCTGGCAAAAGGGCCTGTTTCTCCACTGGTGCGCGCGGCCATAGCGATTTCCGTCCCCTGTGATCTGGAAGGAGCGGCCCGCGTCATGGACAGCCCTTCCTGCGCCTTCTACATGCATTACTTTCTGCGAACCATGCTCCCCAAAATGAAAGAAAAGGCAGCCCGTTTCCCCAACTTTCCTTCCGTGGAAGGCATTGACCGGTTCCGGACATTCATGGAATTCGACAGCCGCTTCACCGCGCCAATCTACGGATACGCCAGTGCCCGGGAATACTGGAAAGACAACAGCATTCTGCCCTGGCTGCCGCATATCAGCATCCCGGTTTATATGCTTCTCGCGCAGGATGATCCTTTCTGCTCGCCTTCCTGTTACCCGCGTGAGGTTGCACTCGCCAATCCCTACCTGCACCTGGAGATAACGCCGCACGGCGGACATGTGGGGTTCGCACAGTCCGGACAAGTCTTCTACAGCGAGGAACGCGCCTTGGAGTTTGTCCGGAACTTCTGGAATTTTTAAACCATTTCATAAAAGCATGTCGCTGTTGAAAAGCCCCGCAGGGCAGTCCCCAACGCTCCGGCCCATGACATTCCGCGGTACCGGAGCCATACGCCGCAATCCACTCACGACGCATGGCTCCGACTTCCCCGCGCCGCGTGTTTTTTGTCTTCAGACTGCAATACTATCCCGGCAAGACCAATTTCTCTTTTTCTGTTTACAGCGGCAAGGCATTGCGCTTAAACTTCCGAAACAAAAAGTGCAGATTTCTCCCCTGTTCCGAACTTGCCCGGACAGGGAGTCCGTGTGGCATTCCCGTCCGATGGCTCTGCAGTGAGAGGCGGGTTCCGCTTTCGTGTTCCACTCTGTCATCATCCCCGAACCAAAAGGAGTCCGGCATGAAAATATCATTTCTCGGCGCGGCCCGAACCGTCACAGGTTCATGTCACGTGATTGAGGCCGCAGGAGCGCGTTTTGCCGTGGACTGCGGCATGCACCAGGGCAACCCTGCCATTGAGGAACGCAACAGCCGAACCGAACTGTACCGCCCTGCGGAGATGGACTTTATTCTGCTCACCCATGCCCATATCGACCATTCCGGTCTCCTTCCCCGCCTCGCAGGTGAAGGATTCAAAGGAACCATTTACTGCACTCCCCCCACCCTGGATCTTGCCGAGCTGATGCTGGAGGACAGCGCTCATATTCAGGAAATGGAACAGGAATGGAAGCAGGCCCATAACAAGCGCCGCGGAACGCCCCGTACCGGCGACAAGGCACTGTACACCATTGAGGATGCCCACAAGGCCGTTGAACTTATGCGCTCCGTGGAGTTTGACACACCATTCGAGCCTCACCCCGGCATCAAAGTCACCTATCGCTATGCCGGACATATCCTCGGCGCTGCTTTCCTCGATCTGAAAATCACGGAACAGGGCCAGACTACGCGGCTTGTCTTTTCCGGTGATTTGGGCCGTCCCGGCGCCCTGCTGCTGCATGATGCGGAACATCCCAGTCCCCCGGACTGGCTGTTTGTGGAATCCACATACGGCGACCGCGATCACAAAGGGGAACATGACACGCTGGACGAGCTTGCCCAAGCAATATCCTACAGCTATCATCGCAAGGAAAAGGTCATTATTCCCTCTTTCGCCGTAGGCCGTACGCAGGAGCTGCTGTACAGCCTGATTCTGCTGCGCAACCGTGGCCAGCTTCCGGAGGACATGCCCATTTTTGTGGACAGCCCTCTGGCCATACGGGCAACCGAAGTATTTGAAAAGTATGCGCAAACTCTGCGTACGCCTGAGATGGAGGGGATTTCCCCGCGCGACGGCAGCTACAACATCCACTTTACTCTCAATACGCAGGAATCCCAGGCTCTCAACGCCATGCGTGGTCCGGCGATCATTCTTTCCGCCAGTGGCATGTGCAATGCCGGACGCATCAAGCACCATCTTAAACATAATATCTGGCGGGAAGGGGCCAGCATCGTGTTCGTGGGCTATCAGGCAGTAGGCACGCTGGGCCGCAAAATCATAGACGGCGCAGACAGTGTGCGCCTGTTCAACGATGATCTGGCCGTGGCCGCGAAGATTTTCACCATCAACGGGTTTTCCGCCCATGCGGGGCAAAGTCAGCTTCTGGACTGGATTCTGCCCATGGCGAAGGCCGGCAGCCGGGTCGTCCTGATTCATGGGGATCCCAGGGCTCAGGAAGCGCTGGCAGCCCTGATAAAAAAAGAAAGCGGCAAAGATGACCTCGAGATATTCATCCCGGATTATCTTGAGGAAATGACGCTGGAACCGGGCCGCAAGGCGGCCGTGGAGATGCCCGGAACCGCAAGGGCCCGCCCCCGCGTGGACTGGAATTTCCTCATCGCGGATATGGACGCGCGCCTTGCCCAGCTGCGCGAGCGCCAGGCGCACGCCGAGGAACTTCCCTGGGAGGAACAGACCGAACTGCGCGACCGGCTGAGCGAAATCAACCGCGAACTGGCAGTATTTCTTTCCCGTATTGTGTGACCCCTCCCGAGACATGCCGTGCGGGGAAACAGCCCCCCGTGCGGCGCTCTTCCCGAGCTTGCGCAACGTCTTTTCCTTGCGTATGCTCGCGCCCGCGCGTCATACGCGCAGGGAGGTCATATGCGCATCATCGCGGGAGCCTATAAGGGGCGTACGCTGAAAACCGTCAGCGGACCGGGATACCGTCCGGCCATGGGGAGGGTTCGCGAATCCCTGTTTTCACGTCTGGAATCCAGAGGCGTGGTTTGGGGAGAATGCCGGGTGCTCGATCTTTTTGCCGGAAGCGGTTCTCTGGCGTTCGAGGCGTTAAGCCGCGGAGCGCCTGAAGCCGTATTTGTGGAAAAAGACCCGAAGGCTGCCGCCTGCCTTGCCCGCAACGCCGCCGCTCTTGAGGCCGAATCCCGCTGCCGTATCCTGGCGGAAGATGTTCTGCGCATCACCGCCAGACGTCCTGCTGCCCCCTTCCAGGTCATTTTCATCGATCCCCCCTATGGCGAATCCCTGTTTTCCCCCACGCTCAAGAATATTCTCCGCCAGAACTGGCTTGCGGAAAACGGTTTTCTGATTGCGGAAGTGGAAAAGGGGCTGCGCCTCAATGCCGAAAAACAGCCGGGACTGAGTTTAATCAGCGACGACCTCTACGGCCAGACCCGCGTCATCCTCTGGACCAGCAGCCATGACCAAGAATAGCATCGCCATTTACCCTGGAACCTTTGATCCTCTTACCAACGGACACGTCGGCATTATCCGCCGCGGCGCGGAAATTTTCGATACCGTTGTCGTGGCCGTAGCGCGCGACAATCTGAAATCCCCGCTTTTTTCTCTGGAAGAACGGGTACAAATGGCCCGGGAATGTTTCGCAGGGGTGACAGGAATTGAAGTCGAGCCATTTTCCGGTCTGCTGGTGGACTATGCGAAAAATCGCGGCGCGGGCGCCATCCTGCGCGGTCTGCGCGCGCTCTCTGACTTTGACTACGAGTTTCAGATGGCGTTGATGAACCGCAAACTTCGCAGCGACATCCAGACGATCTTTCTCATGAGCGATTTCCGCTGGATGTATATCAGCTCTACCAATATCAAAGCTGTAGCCAGTCTGGGAGGCAATGTAGGCGATCTGGTGCCGCCGCCCGTACTGGCACATCTGCGCCGGGCCTATGGACATCCTCCCACCTGGCCCTTCGTTCCACTGCCTGGCGCACCCGCCGCTCCCGCTCCCGAACCAGAGATGTCCGGCAGTGACGGCATCTTCGGTATACCCCCTACCCGCTCATGAGCAGAGAAACACCATCCGTATCACATATCATCTGCCTGGTCGGCCCCACCGGGTCTGGCAAGACCGCAGCAGCTCTGCATATCGCCTGCAGCCTTGCGCAGTCGGGATTTCCCACTTCCATCATCAATGCGGATTCCCGGCAGATCTATCAGGACTTCCCCATCATCACCGCTCAGCCCACACAGGAGGAGCGGACGCAATGTCCGCATCTTCTTTATGGCTTTCTGCCAACCGATCAAAAAAGTTCGGCCGGAAAATGGATGGACAGTGCCCGAACCACCGTGGCTGAAGTCACGGCGCAAGGCCGCTTCCCCCTGCTGGTAGGGGGTACCGGCCTGTATATCAGGGCGCTTCTGGACGGTATGGCTGATATTCCCGCGCCGGACGCCGCCGTCAGCACCCGGCTGCAGGAGCAGTGCCGCATGGAAGGACCGCTTCCTCTGCATGCCAGGTTGAGTGGCATCGACCCCGTTTACGCTGCCCGTATCCATCCCCATGACCGTCAGCGCGTTATACGCGCACTCGAGGTATGGGAAAGTACGGGCCGGACTTTCAGCTGGTGGCATGAACACGCTGTTTCGCCCGTACCGGAAACAACTGTGCTGCGCCTGGGCATGGGGCTGCCTCTTCGGGAACTTGCCCCCCTTCTCAGTAAACGCATTAATGCCATGCTGGATGCCGGAGCGATGGATGAGGCGCGATCCGCTCTGAAAGCGTATCCGGAACTTTCCCTGCCCGGATGGTCCGGTATCGGCTGCCGGGAACTGGGAAAAGCCCTGACAGGGCAACTTCCGCTCGCGGAAGCCATGGAGCTGTGGCAAAAAAATACCCGCGCCTACGCAAAGCGCCAGTGGACATGGTTCCGGGCCGATCCGCGCATCACATGGTTCCGTCCTGACGATCCCGCTGCCTACCGCAACATGACAAAACTCGCGCTCGCCTTCTTGCAGGGAAAGCCTTCCGGGAGCTGACTGCCCTGTCACGCTTTCAATTCACCTGTGCCGCAGGCGCACAAAAACAGGCTGCAGCAGAACCGCTTATCAAACCAGAAAGCAGACTTAAAAAGAAAGGCACTTACTGAGTAATCCGTAAGTGCCGAATATGGTGCGCCCGGCAGGAATCGAACCTGCGGCCTACAGCTTAGGAGGCTGTCGCTCTATCCAACTGAGCTACGAGCGCATATCCATTTCTTCTCTCACGCAACTCGATGGATGTCAAGTATTCAAATCCTGCCCCCTGCTGTGGAATAGCCTGGACTCTCCGACTCTGGACAACGCGCGGGCAGGACTTAATTCAATACGGACTCACGTCTGAAACCGGAATCTGACGCCGCAAGACTTCCATGTCGGGGTCAGACAAGATCTCGAGGAGATATGCATGCCCCGCTTTCGCGCCTTGAAACACGATATCCGCAAATGGCTCCGCCGTGAAGACTGGTCGCCCGCTCAGCCTCTGCCGCCCGAACTCGCGCCGGACGCCCCGGACGATGTTCGTCAGGTCGATCCCACTTCTCTGGTCGGTCCCCTGTTCGCCTGTCTGCCCGAAGGCGAGCCGCTCACGGACAGAGCCGCCGCGGCTCTGGGGGGAGTCCTGGCTGTTCTGCGGAAGGAAAGGCCGGAAGAGGCGAAAAATGTGATCAGGCGTTTCATGTGGCATATGAATGAGGAATCGGGCAACATCGGCTGGGGTATTCCCGAAGCATTCGGCGAAGCTCTGGCGCAGTCGCGCCTGCTGGCCGACGATTTCTACCGCGTTCTTTTCTCCTATATCCGGAACAAGGAAGGAGACAATACCTGGTGCGATTACGCGCCTCTGCGTCTTTCCTGCTATCGAGCGGTGGAACGTGTCATGGCGGTGCGGCCGGATCTGAGACATGAAGCTCTGTGTCTCCTGCATAACGCCGGAGATGATCCGGATCCCGCCTGCCGTGCTCTGGCGCGTGAGCTGTTTGAACGCTACCGCCCCGCCCCCGGAGAAACGGCGAAAAACACCTTTGTCTGATACCTGTACCAAGAGGATTTTCCATCATTCACAGGTGCGCCGCATACCTGTCAGTCTCCCGACAGGATTCGCAGGGCAGCAGGTATGTGCGGCAGCAGTTCCGCCACCTGCGCGGCGGGCGCAGGTCTGGCCGCTGCCCCTGCAAGACGGTTGCAGCGTGCCGCCGCAAGTGCGGCGCTTTCCAGATCGTATCCCCGTGACAACAGGCCCGTGACCATGCCCGCAACGAAATCTCCGGTGCCGCCCATGGCCTCCATGGCGGGAACACAGGGCAAATCCACACGGGCCACGACCTCCCCTCCCCTGAACAGAATGTCGCTCGCGCCCTTGACCAGCATGCGGCGGGCACAGTTTCCATGCCGGAACGCGCGTTCGGCCAGGGAGGGAATATCTCTGTCCTCCGCAAGAATATAGCCGCGCGTGTAGAAAGGGTGCGGGGCCTTTTCATCCGCAAGAAAAGCCAGTTCCCCCGCGTCGGGAGTGAAAAGATCATAGTTCGCGGCATACCCGCTCATCTTGGCGGCGTACATGAATCCGGCGTCAGCTACTGCAAGCGGCCTTTCCTGCATTTCCTCCAAGGCCATAAGCACGCGGTTGTGCCCGTCGATATCCGGGAAAAGATAATGGAAAGTCAATCCGCCCAGCACATTGCCATCCGTCCCGGGGCCGGCTCCCCCCGAAGGCAGAATATCTTCCGCCAGCCTTTTATAAAGGGCGCGGCTTCCCGCGCCGGTTCCCTCGTCTCCCACCAGCAGGGCTTCCAGGGGCATGCGGGACGTCTCCGCTGCGCAGGCCAGGGCGGCGGCAACAAGCGCAGGGGTTCCTCTTTGCACCGGAATGCCCTGCCCGCCGGCCTGACCGTCAAGAGGCAGAAGAATCTCTCCTTCCAGACACCAGCGTCCCCGGCACAAGGGAAAGGAAGGATCGGGCACAGTGCCGCAAATCAGCCAGGGTCGTGGTTCCCCGGCCTGGCGGAGCAGCGGATGGGCGCCTCCCATATCTGCCTGCCGGACGCTGAAATCCTCTGTTTCAGGCATTTCCTCCGGATGCGTCAGCAATCGCCCGGTTTCCTCAAAAGCTTTCTGAAGCGAATAGGAACACAGGGTCCTTCCGTGCAGGCGCGGCGCTTCGGCCACCTTTTCTCCGACAGCAGAAGGAATGCCTGACGGAATCAGCCGGGTCCCCACCAGCAGCGCGGCAAGATACGGCACGTCCGGGCAGCCGCCTCCCGAAACATTTACGATGTGTCCGTCCGGCAGCTTCGTGGTCAGTTTCATATTCGCCGCACGCACCATCAGATAGTCCGCATAACGCCTGGCATGGAACAGGGATACCGGCTCCAGCAGCAGGTCATGCAGCGGTACAATCCGTACGGGGTGAAGATTCCCGTTTTCCAGGGCCGTCCGTGCGGCGAGTTCTGCCAGCAGGGGAAAAACCAGCACCATGTCGCAGCCCGTTCGCAGATCCGGCGGCGGCCCCATGACCCGGACAGGAAGTCCGCACATGCCCAGAAGTCGCTCGGCCCGGATCACTTCAGCCGTATTTTCAAATACCATGATCCCCTGCTCCGTTTCGTGCGGAGAGGGAACAGGGGGCCGCCCCCTCTCCGCCGCATGCGGAGCAGAAGAAGCAACGACCCCCAGAAGGCGCTTCCACAGACTCATCTGCGCAGTTCCAGGCGGCAGATGCCCCCGTCCAGCTCAACGGGGGTTACGGAAAAACCCTGTTTTTCAGCGGCCCGTGCCACATTCTCACGGCTGGCCTCGTTATCCGTCAGCACATCCAGTTCCCCCTCCCCAGCCCGGATCGCCTCATGCACCATAAGTACCGGCTGAGGACAGGAAAGCCCGCAGGTATTAATTTCTTTTGTCATAACAGCACTCCTTATGCCTTTTTGCTGTTCAGAAAGCCAATCAGAAGACAAGCCGCAAAGCCGATGAGTGTAGCGTGGATGCCGTAAGGTCCGATACCCGCGCCGGAACTGGCGGTGCCGAAATTATGCGCCATGGCGGCCCCGACGAGCAGACCGGTGGCAAAAACGGCCGCATCGCAATCTCCCTCCCCTGCCAGAAAGAGCTGACGCCCGGGACAGCCGCCCGCGAGGGCAAAGGCCAGGCCTGCGGTCACCATGCCGAGAAAGTTCCACAGGCCGTCGGTATGCGCCACGGGTTGATTATCAAAGCCGGGATGAAAGCCGCCAAAGGCCAGATTCATGAGAAAGGCCGCTCCCAGCATGGCAAGCAGCCCAAGAAGGAGATGCATCTGACGGAAAAGAATGAGATCTCTGAACGCGCCCATGGTGCAGAACCGGCTGCGCTGCGCGACAAACCCGATGACCAGGGCAAGTCCGAGCGAAACAAGCAGCGGAGCATGCTGGGAACCGGGACCGGAAACGGAATAGAACAGGACGCCGCTTTTGTCCTTTCCCTCAATCTGCGGAAAGAACAGATACAGGGCAAGCAGACACAGCATGAGCAACGGAAAGAGCCAGCCAGTCAGCGTGGACTGCTGACCGCTGCGGCCGAGTGAATAGCCCCGGCGGAAGAACAGCGTTCCCACGCCGATTCCCGTGAACAGGCCGGCCAGACCAAGAAGGGCGTTGAGGTCCCCGCCTGCAAGGCGCAGCACGGCGCGCCACGGACATCCCAGAAAGACCAGTGCGCCCATGGCGGCGATAATGCCGAGCATGAAACGCGTAATGGGAGACGACCCTCCGCGCGCCCTGAAATTGCCGAAAGCCAGAGCCGCGCACAGGGAGCCGAGTACCAGGCCGATGATCTCGGGGCGCAGATACTGGACAATGGCCGCACGGTGCAGGCCGAGCGCCCCGGCCATGTCGCGCTCAAAGCAGGCCACGCAAATGCCCATATTGGGAGGGTTGCCGTTGAGCTGAAGGACAACGGCCAGAATGCCGATAACGGCACCGGTGGCCACAATGCCCGCTGTTGTGGCAAAAAAGTTGCTTTTCATGCTTTCTCCTCTGAAAGTCCGAAAGGTGGACGAGTGTGCAACACGGCTTGTAAACCATGTTCGGCCGGTCCGCCCGGAAATCAGGGGAGAAGAAAAGGGGGAATCAACTGCCCGCAGACGCCGGAACAGCTCTTTTCCTCCATCCGCGCGGACAATGAGGGGACCACTCCCGGTGGCACCCGGCACAGCCGCATCAAAGATACAGAAAAACCATGTTCCGACCTCGCTGAAAAAATATGTTCCATCTTTATCAAAACCTGCTCCGCAGTCAAGAAGCCCCCAGGAAACGCTCTGTTGCAGAACAGCGTTGAGGCTGTTCGCGGGACGTACGGTTTTGCCCCGGCAGCGAGGCGGCAACATCCGTTGCCGCAAAGGCTCCGCTCTGCGGGACACTGCCCGCATCACTTCCTGACGACGCTCGATCAGCCTTGCGGATACTCGCTCCCGCTCGCGTTTTGTGCGGAAAATGCTGCGTCGTACCCGCGGACCCTTCCATGCCGACGACCATGCAGCGGGGGCGTCATCTCTGCTCTCGATGCATGTAAGCCTTGCCCTGCCCGGCAACAGACAAGGCCCCTCGGGAAGGCCGCCGCCTGGTCGGCCTCAAAGCTCTCTGCGCCCGCGCCTCCGGCGCTCGAAGGATATTTTCGGCATTCCCCTGCAACACAGCCCTTGAAAATACCTGCTGCAAAGTGCTGCCGATGACGCTTTTCCCTCCCTTCCCGCGCGCTGCGCTGCAGGCTGGCTGAAATATAATGTTACAAAAACAAAAATACCATAATATATTGATATTATACAATATTATTTACCACTCCTCGACGTGCGGCTTGACAAGCGCAACCCAACAAATTGTATTAGGAGAACACAAACACGTATCTGAAGCTGTTCAGAGCTCCAGGAGGCGCAAGGTTCATTTCCGTTTTCGTCCTCCTCAGGACATTCATGCCGGCGCAGGAACCCGTCTCCCCAGAGGCTGTTCTGCCATAACCTGTTCATTCAAGGATACTTTTCATGCATATGCCCCGTCATCCCGTATTCTGCGCCCTGCTCGCCGGTTCTCTCTGCCTGACGGCCTGCTCCGGAGAACAGAAGAAGGAACAGCGCGCCCCCAAACCGGCGCTGGTCACCGTCACCGAAGCCCGCCTGCTTGACGTGCCCTCCACCATTGACGCTGTAGGCACGGTGGAAGCCTCGGCTACAGTGACGCTCGTTTCCCGTGTGAGCGGAGAACTGATGGAAGTTCTGGTACGGGAAGGCCAGCATGTCAAAAAGGATGATCTGCTTTTCGTCATCGACAAAAGGCCTGCGGAAATCGCGCTGCACCAGGTGCTCGCGCAGCTCGAAAGCGACAGGGCCAAACTGGTCAAGGCCGAACAAGATCTGACACGCTCGCAGAAGCTGACCAGAGGAGGCTTTACCAGCGCCGCGCAGAATGACGAGGCCCGCGTGGCCGCCATCGGCTACCGGGCCGCAGTCAAGGTGGACGAGGCGGCAGTGGAGCAGGCGCGGCTCAACCTTTCCTACTGCGAAATCCGCGCGCCCATGGACGGCCGCGCCGGCGTCATTCAGGTGGATCCGGGCAACATTGTCACGGCGCATACCCAGCCGCTTCTTATCATTGATGAAACAGCGCCGGTGGATGTGACCTTTTCCGTGCCGGAGCGGTATCTGCCCGAAGTGCGCGGGCTCGCATCCGAATCCAGCCTCAGGGTCACGGCGCGGACCAAGGACGATACGGAAAGCGAAGGAGAACTTACCTTCATCGGCAATGTGGACAGCGCCACGGGAACGGTTCCCCTCAAGGCGCGCTTCCCCAATACCGACGGCAAAATGTGGCCCGGCGAATACGCCCGCATCACCCTGCGTCTGCGTCTGCTGAAAGATGCGGTCACTGTTCCGTCCCGGGCCGTGACCATCGGACCGGATGGAACCTTTGTCTATGTGGTGGGCGACGACATGAAGGCCCGTTACCGCCTGGTCTCCACCAGCGTTGAGCACAATGGCGTCAGCGTGGTGACCGGAGGGCTTGAGGCAGGGGAAAAGGTCGTGATGGAAGGGCATGTCCGCCTTGCGGACGGAATAGACGTACGCTTTCCCTCTGTGCGGACGCAAGCGGAGGACAAGCAGCCTGCTACCCCCGGAGCCGCTTCATGAACATGTCGGCGATTTTCATCAGGCGCCCGGTGGCAACCACCCTGCTCATGGCGGGAATACTCATCTTCGGTCTGCTGAGTTATACGCTTCTGCCGCTCAACGACATGCCCAATGTGGAGTATCCCTACATCATCGTCATAGGGGAAATGTCCGGCGCCGACCCCGAAACCATGGCAACTTCGGTGGCCAAGCCGCTGGAGAAGCAGATTTCCGGCATTGCGGGCATCAAGAGTCTCAAATCCACCAACAAGCAGGGCCGCACCATGGTCATGATCGAGTTTGAACTCGATCGGGATATCGACGGCGCCGCCCTGGACGTACAGTCCGCCATTTCCCAGGCCTATTCGCGCATGCCCGACACCATGACCGAACAGCCGCGCTTCATCAAGATCAACCCCGACTCCCTGCCCGTCCTGCAAATCGCCCTGACTTCCAGGTCCCTGACGCCGCAGGAGCTTACCCAGTATGCGGAAACCTATATTTCCCAGCGCCTTTCCATGGTGAACGGCGTTTCCAAAACTGAAGTGCGCGGCGCGAAACGCTTTGCCGTGCGCGTGCAGCTTGACCCGGCCCTCATGGTGGCGCGCGACGTCAGCATGGACGAAATTTCGGCCGCGGTACAGGATGCCAATGTCACCCTGCCCACAGGAACGCTGGACGGGCAGACGCGCATCCGCAACATCAAGGCTTCCGGCGAGATGCGCACGGCGGAGGAATTCGGCCGGATCATCGTGGCCTGGCGCAACGGCGCCCCCGTGCGCATGGAAGATGTGGCGCTGGTGGAAGACGGCGTGGAAGACACCAAGCAGGCCAGCTGGGTCAGCGGAGAAAACGGCGTCATCGTGCAGGTGACGCGCCAGCCCGGCGGCAATACCGTGCAGGTGGTGCGCGATATCCTCGATATTCTGCCGTCCATTGACGAATCTCTGCCGCCGTCCATTCAGATGGCAGTGATGGAAGACAGTTCCATCCCCATTCAGGATTCCGTGGATGAGGTGCAGTTTACCCTCATTCTGACCATATTTCTGGTTATAGCCGTCATTTATCTTTTTCTGCACGACGTCAGGGCGACCGTCATTCCCAGCCTCGCCGTGCCGCTTTCCATTGTGGCGACCTATGCCTTCATGTTTGCGGCGGGCTTCAGCCTCGACAACCTTTCCCTCATGGCGCTCATTCTGGTGGTGGGTTTCGTGGTGGATGACGCCATTGTCATGCTGGAAAACATCGTCCGCCACCGGGAAATGGGCAAATCCGCGTGGCAGGCCGCCATGGACGGATCGAGCGAAGTGGGTTTCACCATCATGTCCATGACCATTTCTCTGGCCGCCGTCTTCATCCCCCTGCTCTTCATGCCGGGCGTGGCCGGACGCATGTTCGTGGAATTCGCAGCCGTCATCATCATCGCGGTGAGCGTTTCCCTGTTCATCGCCATCAGCCTGACCCCCATGCTCAGCGCCAAGTTTCTGACTGACGCGTCGGTTCATGTGAAAGACAGCCGCTTCAGGGCAGCCATGGAAAACGCCTTCAATCGTCTGCTGCGCGGCTATGAGACCAGCCTGCATTTTGTCATGCGGCACCGCTTTGCGACCTTTGCCGCATCTCTGGGCCTCATTGCCGCCACAGGCGTACTGGCTGCACACATGCCCACGGGGTTCTTCCCGGCCATGGACGGCGGCCGTATCCGCATCACCACCAGAGCGGAGGAATCCATCTCCTTCACCGCCCTGGCCGAGGCGCAGCGCGGCCTGCACCCCATCATCGCGGCCGATCCCGCCGTTGACAGCTATCTTTCCACCGTGGGAGGCGGAACGCGCGGGGAAACCAACTCCGGCAACATCACCGTGCGCCTCAAACCGATCAAGGAACGCGACCATATCGACGTCGTCATCAACCGCCTGCGCGCTGCGCTCGGCGATAATCCCACCCTCAATGTGTACGTTCAGAACGCGGACAGCCGGGGTGCGGGCGGCTCCGGAGGCCAGTACACCTATACGCTGGTCGGCACGGACAGTGCGGACCTCTACCCCGCCGCGCAGAAACTGGAAAAAGCCCTCAAGGGAACCGCGAGCGTGCGTGACGTTGGAACGGACCTCCAGCTCATGAATCCCACCATCCGGCTGGATATCGACCGGGACAAGGCGGGGATGCTCGGTATTACCCTGAGGCAGATCGAGAACGCGCTGTATTCGGCGTTCGGAACACGCCAGATATCCACCATTTACACGGACGTCAGCGACTATACGGTCAAGCTGGAAGTGCTGCCCGACCTCCAGGATTCCGCTTCGGTGCTGTCCTCCATTTACCTGCGTTCCGACAGAGGGGCGCTGGTTCCTCTGGACACGCTCGTCACCTACAGAAACGAGGCCGGCCCCCTGACCGTCAACCATCAGGGGCAGTTCCCCGCCGTGAACGTCAGCTTCAATATCTCTCCCGGCTACGCCATGGGCGACGCCATGCGGGATGTGGAGGACACGGCGGAAACCATTCTGCCCGATACCGTGACAGGCAGCTTCACCGGAACCGCCCAGGACTTCCAGTCCTCTGTCGTCAGCATGATCCTGCTGATCATCGTGGCTCTGGTGCTCATCTATATTGTACTCGGCATTCTGTATGAAAGCTTCATCCATCCCATCACCATTCTGTCCGGCCTGCCTTCGGCGGGATTCGGCGCCATGCTCCTGCTCTGGATATTCAATCTCGAACTGGACATGATGGCCTTTGTAGGCATCATCATGCTCATCGGCATTGTCAAAAAAAACGCGATCATGGTCCTCGACTTCTCACTGGAAGCAGAACGGAAGGAACATCTTGCTCCCGAAGAGGCAGTAATCAAGGGATGCCTCGTCCGCTTCCGCCCCATTCTCATGACCACTCTGGCCGCGGTTATGGGCGCTCTGCCTCTGGCCATCGGCATGGGAGCCACCGGAGCGGACATGCGCCGCCCCATCGGCATCTGCGTGGCGGGAGGACTGATCTTCTCTCAGATCGTTACCCTGTATATCACTCCCGTCTATTATGTGTACCTTGACCATTTCGGCAACTGGACGACGCGGAAACTCCGCCGCATCCTTCGGGGTTCCCTGGCCGAAGCCCCCGACACGGAGGGATAAGCCCCTGCAGCGGACTTCCATGAGTTTCATCCCGGATAACCGCAACAATATCTTGAAAGACAGACAAAGCAACGGTATTGTGACTGCCGGTCAGTCATGCTGCTTGTCCGCTCAGGGGAAATGATATGAAGAGCGGGGTTCTCCGGCAGGCGATTCCCTCCGGTCACCCGCAAGCCTTGCCCGACCGATGCCCGTTTTCTGCTCCGCCGGAACCGATACGGCGCGCGGCAATCACCCGTCATGCTTGAACAGTGACGAACGCCTCCCTCCCGAGGATAAGGATTTCCCCAATGCTGGCTCTGCGTATACACTCCCTTGACCCCGCCCATAACCTCGCCCTTGAGGAATGTCTGTTCGATTCCCTGAAACCGGGGGAACCCGGCTGGTTTCTGGTCTGGCGCAACGGCCCGTCCATCATTGTGGGCAGACATCAGAACACACTGGAGGAAATTGACGAAGCCTTCATTCGTGAGAGCGGTATTCCCGTTGTCCGGCGCGGAACCGGCGGAGGAGCGGTGTATCATGATGAGGGCAATCTGAACTTTTCCTTTCTGACCACGATAAGCAGGAACGAAAAGGCGGAATTCGCCCCGTTCATGCGGCTCATGGTGGATGCTCTGGGCGATCTGGGCATTCAGGCCGAACTTTCCAGCCGCAACGACATCACCGTCGCCGGGCGCAAGATTTCCGGCAGCGCTCAGCGCCGCAGCGGACAAAAACTGCTGCATCACGGCACCATGCTGGTGGATCTGAATATGTCCGTGCTGGGCCGCGCTCTGACGGGCAACCCGGACAAGTACCGTTCCAAGGGGGTTGCCTCCCATCGGAGCAGAGTGGCCAATCTGCGTGAATTCATGGATCCCGCGCTTGACCGCGATACCTGTCTGCGCATGGTCACGGACGCCGTGGTATGCCGCTGCGCCGGGGGCGAGGCGACTCTTCCGCCTGAAGTGGAGGCCAGAGCGCTGGAACTGGCGGAAAGCAAATATCGCTCATGGGACTGGAATTACGGTAAATCTCCGGCATTCACCACCAGGCTGCGGGAGCGCTTCCCCTGGGGAGCAGTGGACTGCCGGCTGGATGTGAAAAACGGTATTGTCCACACCTGCCGGATATTCGGAGATTTCTTTTCCTCCCGCAGTATTGTGGATATTGAAAGAATTCTCGCGGGGACGCGCTTTGTTCCGGAAGACATGCGCGCCGCACTGGCCCGGCTGCCCTACCCGCTGGAAGAATATTTCACGGGAGCAAATGCAGACGAGACCGCCGCGTTTCTGGCCGGAGAAAGCCCCTCTCCCGCAAAAAGGCAGGCTCCGAAAACAGCCTGACGCCGGCTCCCTGGCTGCCCCGCCCCGGATTCCTCCAGCCGAACCAACGGAAAACACGCTTACTTTTTCCGGTATTTCGGGTATGCTGGAAAAACAGAACGCCTCTTTCCTTCCCGGCGGAGGCGTCAAGCGAACCTGAAATAGCCACAAGGCAAACCCACAGGATATCGTCATGCAAGACACCTATTCACGCAGAAACTTCCTTCGGCTCAGCGCCGCGCTGCTCGCCGGAGGCGCGGCGGTCATGACGGGCGCCCCCGAACGCGCGCTCGGCATGGGCACCATTTCCGGCAGGGGAGAACCCGGAGGGCTTGCCCCCATCTCCTTTGTCAAGGGATTCTGTTCCTTCTGTCAGGCCCGCTGTACCTATCAGGCCCAGGTGCGCAACGGCATGGTGGAAAGTTTCATCGGAGAAAAGGACAACCGCTGGACCGGCGGCTCCATGTGTCCCAAGGGGCTGTCCGTCATCGAACTCATCAACAGCCCCTATCGTCTGACCGAGCCCATGCTGCGTCAGCCTGACGGCAGCTGGAAACGCATCAGCTATGAGGAAGCCGTGCGGATTACCGCTTCCAAGGTCAGAGAATGCCTGGAAAAGCACGGCAGCAAGGCGGGCGACCGCATGGCCCTGACCATGCCGCTGTGGGACAGCCGCGAAAGTGAACTTGCCGCCGAAATGACCCTGCATCTCGCCGGCTGCGTCCATATGATGCCGCCCGGTGAAACCTGCACCAGCACGGCATCCAACATGCTGACCTCCCTGACGGGCACAGGCAACTGCACCACCACGGTCAACGAGCTGTGCAACGCGCATACGGTGGTCCTGTGGGGCGCCAACATCAACGACCTGTATCCGCCTTACACCCGCTGGCTGGAAATGGCCAAAGCCAGGGGCGTCAAGCTTGTTTACATCGATCCGCGCAGAACCCGCACCAGTCTGTGGTGCACCACCCAGCTCCAGCCTCTGCCCGGCACGGACGGAGCGCTGGCTCTCGGTGCGATCCGATACGTCTTTGAACACGGAGCCTTTGACGAAACCAAGGCCCGCGCCCTGATCACCGACCTTGACAAGCTGAGGGAAGACGCCGCGCCCTACACACCGGAAAAAGTACAGGAAATCACGGGTGTTCCGGCAGATGAGGCTGTGGCCTTCTATGCCGCCCTGGCGGAAAGCCCCCGCACGATCCTCTGGCTGGGAGGCGCTCTCTCACGCTATACCAACGGCATCCAGACCGTACGCGCGCTTATTTTCCTTCAGGCTCTGACCGACAATATCTTCGGTTCCGGCAGAGGCATCATGACCATGCAGAGCGGCAAGCCCGGCGGCGATGACGAATTTGTCGACGCGCTGCTCGGCCCCCTGGACAAGGCAAAGATGAACTTCCGCCGTCTGCGCATGGCAATGGAAAAGGGCAATATCGATGTACTGTTCCTTAACTGCAGCTACCGCCGCTACCCGGACTGCGACAACGTGCGCAAGGCCATTGAAAAGGTGCCCTTTGTGGTGCATCGCGGCTTCTTCATGACCGAAGAAACCGAAGCCTCAGATCTTTTCATTCCTGCCGTATTCTCTCCCGAAAGCCAAGGTTCGGGATACGGCAACGAGAAACAGGTAGTCTGGCGCGAAAAAATCGTGGAAGCCCCCGGTTCCTGCGTGCCGGACTGGCAGTTCTACCGCGATCTCGGCATCGCGCTGTTCGGCGACAGATACCCCGGCTTCAAGGATCCGGCGGACCTGTATGAACGCTTTGTTTCCATCGTTCCCTCGTGGAAAGGCATGACTCTCGATCGTCTGCGCAAGTCTCCGGACGGACTGGTCTGGCCCATTTATGAACCCAATGGCGAAGAACATCTCGGCAACGTGTTCCGTGACGGCAAGCTCCTGACGCCCGAGGGCACGATGACTGTGCAGGATCGCGTTTTCGGCCGCATCAAGTGGACCTATCCCAAGGGCAGCCCGCTTGGAAAGGAACGGGACGAGAAATACCCGCTCGTGCTCACGCAGGGCAAGGTGCTTTGGCACTGGCAGCAGACGCTGACCAATTTCTCCAGGGAGCTGGCGCAGTATACCGAGGGACGCTTTGTTTCCATCAACCCGGAAACAGCCGCGAAGTACAAGCTCGCGCAAGGAGAAAAAGTTCTCATCGAAACCTTTGTGGGCAGCCTGGAGGCCTGGGTGGACATCCGGCCGGAGATCATCCCCGGCGTCATCTTCACGCCTTCCCACTGCACGGCTTCCAGCCCGCTGGAACAGAACCGCAGCCCGCACATCAACACCATTCTGCCCAACTACTGGGATCGTATCTCCTGCCAGCACAACGGCGTGGGCTGCGCCCTGCGTAAAATCGACGCGCAACCCAAGGCATGAGCCGCGCGGAAGCGCATATCCGGAGTTTAAGTATGTCACGTTACGTCATGGTCATAGATGCGACCAAATGCATGAACTGCAAGGCCTGCCTTGTCGCCTGCCAGCAGCGCAATCATGTGCCCCTCGGGCATGCCCGCAACTGGGTGCGCCAGACGCCCGATGTCTCTTCTCCGCTGGGGTTCGCCTTTCAGCCCGGTGCCTGCATGCACTGCGACAAGCCGCTCTGCGTGGACGCATGCCCCACGCATGCCACCTACAAAGCCGATGACGGCAGTGTCGTCATCGACAAATCCCGCTGCATCGGCTGCGGCTCCTGCATCATAGCCTGCCCTTACGACGCCCGCTACAAGGATACAGCCACAGGTACGGCAGACAAATGCGACTATTGCCGCGAGTATTCCGCGCCCGGTGAAGTGCCCGCATGCGTCCGGGTCTGCCCCACGCACTGCCGCACCTTTGGGGATGCGGATAATCCCGAAGATCCCGTTTCCCTGCTGCTCAAGGAGAACAAGCAGGTGCATGTCGTCGCCAAGAACTGCGATACCAAACCTTCGCTGACCTACCTCAACCATACTATCCCCACGGACTGGCCGCGTGACGCGGAAATTCCCGCCACAGTCAAGGCCATGGAGCATGTCGCCACAGGTACGCGCTGGCTGGGCGGCCTCGCCCTGTTCGGCGTCATCGGCGTTTTTCTCAAGCAGCTCGTCCTGCCTTCGGATCGTGAACACGGCCCCGAAAACGCGCACGACGACAACAGCCGTAACGATCAAGGAGGTCAGGCATGATCCGCCGTCACTCCATCTGGGGTATTTTTCTGCACTGGGGCAATGCCGTGTGCTGGCTTTTTCTGCTCTTTTCGGGTTTCGCCCTTCTGGTCAATCCGGAAATGAGCCCCGTGGGCGAATGGTGGACATCCGCATGGTCGACCCTGTTCGGCGGTCTGTATCCGCTGCTCAGCGCGCATGTAGCCGTCGGCATGGCATGGATCGCGCTGTGTCTCGTCTTCGTCATCCTGCGGGGACGCAAGGAAGCTCTGCCGTTCATGAAGGAAATCACTTCCCTTCATCCGGCTTCCGACATGACGTGGTGCATGCGCAAGGGACTGCGTCTTACCATAGGCGAAAAGGTCATGCGCCGCATGGGCATGGATCCCGCGCTGCCCCCGCAGGGCTTCTATAACGCCGGCCAGAAACTTGCCGCCATTGCTGCCGTAGTCAGCAGTTTCGGCCTGATCGTGACCGGCTGCATCATGGTGTTTGCCGGAACGCACGCGGGTACGGAAGAACTGCTGCGCTGGAGCATGCTCATTCACTTCTGCTGTGCGGGCATCATGGCCATTGTCCTGCCGATCCATATCTACATGGCCGCCCTGGCTCCGGGCGAAGGCCCGGCTCTGCGCTCCATGTTCACAGGCTTTGTCCCCGAGGATTTTGTTCGCCGCCATAACCCGCTGTGGTTCAAGAAGCTGAAGGGCAACTGATTCAGTATCGGCAATCGCCGTGAAAACGCCCCTTCCGTCATACGGAAGGGGCGTTTTCATACCTGTCAGGGAACCGCTGATGTACTCAGCAAATGAATCATCGCCATGGGAAATGCGCGCAGACCAGCTCGGTTAACGGGAAAAGTGAATTTTTCTTCCTTGCAACTTGCGGGCACTCTTGCTCAGCAATCCCGCAGGGAAACACGCTTTGCATTTCCTCAAGACGTTTTGCTCGACTTGCAGAGCGTTTCAATCACGAAATGCTCTTGAATCACGCCTGCCCTGAAACCGATCTGCGTTTCAGATGCGCGCGCAGGGTGGTGTAATGAATGCCGAGAAGCGCCGCGGCACCTTCCGGCCCGGTCAGGCGACCGCCCGTCTTTTCCAGAACGGCGTCGATATAGCGCGAGCTGAGTTCCTCCAGAGTGGGCCAGCCCTGAAACAGATCTGGATGACTGTACTTCTTTTGTCCGACTTCCGGCAAATCAAAGTGCAGCTCACCTGCGGCGGAGCCGGAACGAGAATTGATGAGCGCTCTCTCCACCACATGTTCAAGTTCGCGCACATTACCCGGCCAGTGATACAGATACAGCCTGTCCTCCTCGACATGCGAGAGTTTCGGCGGCAGATGGAGCTTCATCCTTTTTGCCTTGCTGCCGATAAAATATTCCGTGAGCGTTCTGATATCCGCCCTGCGCTGACGGAGCGGCGGAACGGAAATGGGATATACAGCCAGGCGATAATACAAATCCTGCCGAAAGCTCCCCTCGGCAACCATTCGTTCAAGATTCCGGTTGGTGGCGGCCACCAGACGCAGATCCACGGAAATCTGCCGGGGGTTGCCCACACGCATGATGGTCCGGCTGTCGAGCACACGCAGCAGCTTCACCTGGGCCGACTGAGGCAGTTCCCCTACCTCATCAAGAAACAGCGTGCCGCCTGCCGCAAGTTCAAAGTAGCCTACACGCGTGGCATGCGCTCCCGTAAACGCCCCCTTTTCATGACCGAACAGTTCGCTGTCCACAAGATTTTCCGCTATCGCCCCGCAGTTCACGCGCACAAAGGGTCCCTTGCAGCGAGGCGAAAGCTCATGTACGGCTTCAGCTACGCCTTCCTTGCCGGTTCCCGTCTCCCCCGTAATCAGCACCGTACTCTCCGTGGGAGCCACTCTGACCACGGCCTCACGCACAGCCGCCAGCCCCTCGCAGCGTTTCAGACCGGCGTATCCTGTTCCCGATTCCTCACCTGCTGCGGGACTGCTTTCCATGTACGCAAACTTGTCCTGAAGTTCATCGCCCAGTGGACGAATCAGTTTTTTCAGGTGCTCCATGCTTTCATGGTTAAATGCACTCCGCCTGTTGCTCCAGAAATTGATCAGAAAAACATAGATGCCGCGCCGGAACAAGGGGAGTCTCAACAGTGAGGCATGTTCAAGAAAGGGGAGATGACAACCGGGCATATCCCGGTACAGCTTCTCCTTGTATTGTTCCAGGTCCCCCACAAGCAGAGGGCCTGAAAGATGTCCAGGTTCAATGAACGGCACGGATCTTCCGGGCAGCCTGTATACAACTCCCATATCCTCCGTATTCGTATCGGAAATAGGCACAAAAACGCTGAGATCCGTGGCCGCGCACATGATGTTGATGCGCACCACGGGCATGCTTTCCTGCAGGAGATTCAGCAGAAAGCGCATGGCGCTTTCCAGCCCGTTCATCCGGTAGAGTATGCGGCAGGAGAATCCTCCTCCCTCAAAGAAATCACTTCCCATGTTCTTCCGCCTTGCTGCGGCTCTGTTTTTAAATCCCGGGGTAATGACGTGCCGGCCTAGGTTAGCAGGAAAGTCATTTAAAATATACTGATTCACTATCATACAATATTGCATTTAACAACATATATATCCACCATTTGATCGTAATATATTGATTTCTATCTATATATATTTTGGCATATTTCTGGCATAACAAGATATCGCTTCATGCGGAAAACGTCACGATCCCGCATTGTTCTTTCAGGAGGATTTCATGAACAGCATTAAAAAGCTGCTTGAACCGGGCCGCATCGGGAATCTGGAACTTAAAAACCGCGTCATCTATTCGGCCATGGATCTGCGCTCTACCGACAGACAGGGCCATATCAGCGAGGAGGCCGCCCTTTCCCTTATTGAACGCGCAAGACACGGCGTCGGGCTGGTCAGCCTGCCCGGCGTCTATCCTTACCAGCAGGAAGGCGCCCCCCACGGCAAGACCATTTCACTCCAGAGCGACGATTTTATTCCCCAGTTCATTCCCATTGTAAAAAAGGTACATGAGCTGGACGCCAGAATCATGGTGCAGATCGTCGCGCGCGGCACCCGTATTGAAGGCACCAATACGGCCGCCGGCCCCAGTCCGGTGCGTTTCGGATACACGTCCATCATTCCGCGCGAGCTGACGGCGGAAGAAATTCGTGAACATGTTTCCCAGTTCGGCGACGCCGCGCGGCGCGCCCGTGAGGCGGGTATAGACGCTGTGGAAATCCATGCCTGCACCGGCAAGCTGATCTCCATGTTCCTTTCGCCGTACAGCAACCGCCGTACGGATGAATACGGCGGCAATACGGAAAACCGCACCCGTTTTTTGCGCGAAATCATCGCGGACATGCGGGCCAAGGCCGGAACCGATTACCCGCTCTCCGTCCGGCTTACGGTGGACGAAATGGTTCCCGGCGGGATAGACTTGGAGGAAGGCGTGCGCATTGCAAAGCTCATTGCCCCTCTGGTGGACTCCGTACAGCCTTCCGTGGGAACGCAGGAACGCATGTGGAACATTTCCTGCTGTTATTTCTTTCCGCCCGCTTATCTGCTGCCCACTACCGAGGCGATCAAAAAGGTCAGCCCCGTTCCGGTCATTGCCATGGCCAAGCTCGGCGAGCCGCTCACCGCGGAAAAAGCACTGGTGGAAGGGCAGGCGGACTTCATTTCTCTGGGCCGCCCTCTGCTTACCGATGCCCGCTGGCTGGAAAAGGCTGCGGCCGGGGATTTCGCCTCCATCCGCCGTTGCATCGGATGCGTGAACTGCTTCACTTTTAACGAGCGCAGGGAAATTCAGCCTGCCCGTGTGAGCTGTACGGTCAATCCTGAAGTCCTGCGTGAAACGGAATATGATATTCCGGCCAAAGCCGCTGTCTCCAGACGCGTGACCGTGGTCGGCGGGGGGCTGGCGGGTATGGAATGCGCCCGTGTACTCGCCCTGCGCGGACATAAGGTCAATCTGTATGAAAAATCCCCCGCACTGGGCGGACAGTGGATCATAGCCGCCCATGCCCCCTACAAGCACGAAGAAAAAACCTACATTCCCTGGCTCGCGCGCGAGCTGGAAAAAAACGGCGTCACCGTTCACCTGAACACGAAGGTAACTGCCGCCATGCTGAAGGAATCAGCTCAGGACGAAATCATCCTTGCCACAGGCGCGGTTCCGCGTTCACTTCCCCTTGAGCTTCCCCAGCCCGGCCCCAGTCTGGTTCAGGGCAACGATATCATCATGGACCGCGCAAGGGCCGGTCATCGCGTAGTTATCATCGGAGGCCGTTATGTGGGGATGGAGTGCGCCGTCAAGCTGGCCGGGGATGGACATCATGTTTCCGTGGTTGACGCAGCGGCCATAGGGCATGACACCAACCCGCGTATCCTCGGCCTGTACCGCAATCTCATGGTGGAAAAAGGCGTCTATCTCTATCCCGACTCACCGGTGCTGCGCTTCATGAACTACGGCGTGGATATAGCCCACCTGAACAGCATGCTCAGCCTGAAGGCCGATACCATTGTTCTTGCCGTGGGAACCCGGCCGGTTAACGATCTCGGACCGGAACTGGATGCTCTCGGCCTGAAATACCGCCTCATAGGAGACTGCAGGCGCATCGGCGATGCACTTTACGCCACGCGGGACGGAGCAGAGGCGGCTTTTGCCGTCTGAAACCGCAAATCGCTTTTTACCTCCCGTTCCTGATTTGCGGACATCACGCGGCATTTCCGGAGCCGCACCGCAACATCAGTCTGAATATCAACCCCAATATCAGGAGGCCGCATGGCATTTGAACATCTTTTCACGCCGGGTAAAATCGGCAAGCTTGATATACCGAACAGGTTCATTCAGTCTCCGGTGCAGAGCAGAGGCGGCGACGACGATGGATACGTCACCTCCGAACTCATAGCCTTTCACCGCGCCCGCAGCCATGACGGAAAGGGCCCCGGACTGGTCATCGCCCAGCAGACCTTCGCATGGCCCGCCGTCAGGCTGGCGAGGGGCCTGGCACTGTGGGACGACAAATACATCGAGAAAATGGCCGCCCTTGCCTCCGCCATCAGGAAAGGCGGCTCCAGAGCCGTGCTTCAGCTCGGAGGTTCCGGCTCCCGTCTGGCAGGCATAGAAATGGCCCCCTCTCCCGTGATCGGATCATGGAACATGAAGCGCCCGCGCGAAATCAGCCGTGAGGAGATGATGCAGTACCTCAGGTGCTATGCCGAAGCCGGACGCCGCGTTTATGAGGCCGGCTTTGAGGGCATCTCCCTGCACGGCAGTGCAGGCAAGTACATGTGTCAGTTCCTTTCCCCCTGGAGCAACCGCCGGACGGACGAATTCGGCGGCAGCGCGAAAAACCGCGTACGCTATGTCAACATGATCATCAGCGCCATCAAGGAACGTACCAGCGCGGATTTTCCCGTCATACTCCGCATGCCCTGTGCCGAACACACCGAGGGCGGCCTTACCATTGAACAGGGTATCGAACAGATCTCCCTGCTTTCCGAAGGCGGGGTTGACGCCTTTCTGCTCAGCACCGGAGGGCAGGAAAGTCTGTGGAGCGATTGTCCGCCCTATTGCGTGCCTGAGATCCCTGGCCTGGAAGATTTCTCCGCTGTCAAGAAGGCTCTGCCGGATGTTGCCGTCATCGCCAACTGTGGCATTCACGATCCGTTCAAGGCCGAACATATCCTCGCAGTCGGGCAGGCTGATTTTATCGGCATCTGCCGTCCTCTGCTGGCTGATCCCGATTATGTGGACAAGGTCAGACACAGCCGGCTCGAAGATATCCGCCCCTGCCTGCGCTGCAACAACTGTCAGACGTGGGAGGCACGCCCCGCTCTGGCCGGACGCGGCATGTGCTGCACGGTAAATCCCGCTCTCATGGTCGAAGAAAGCATGACGTCTCACCCCGCCTGCGCCCTGAAAAGCATTGTCGTGGCAGGGGGAGGTCTGGCGGGCATGTCCGCCGCCGCCACTCTGGCCGAGCGCGGTCATCAGGTCATACTGCATGAAAAAAGCGGCGAGCTGGGCGGCCAGTGGCTGGCTGCCTCAGCCGGCGAGGACAAGGCGGCCTTCCGTACCCTCACCGCCGGACTTGTCCGCCGCATGGAAAAGGCCGGTGTGGACATCCGTCTGAACTCCGCTCCGGACAAGAACGCCATCCTCTCCGAAAAGCCGGATGTCGTGATTCTCGCCACCGGGGCGCATCCCCGCGACTTGAGCGGCGTGGATATTCTGCCCTCGCCGGAACAGAACGGCATCGCCAGGCTTTTCGGCATCGACGTACTGCGCGGCGCGCGCGTGCCCGGCAGGAAGGCCGTAGTGGTCGGGGGCCGGTATATCGGTATGGAGTGCGCCGTCAGACTGGCAGAGCAGGGATATGAAACATCTCTGGTGGAAATGAACGAAATCGGACGCGGAGTCATCCTGCGCATCCGGGGCATAATGTTCCGGCGCATGATGGAAGCGGGAGTAAGGCTCTTCCCTTCATCTTCCGTGTTCCGCCTCACCCGGCATCAGGTGGAAATCGCCCACGGAGGCTCCGTCTTCCCGATTGACGCGGATGCCGTGATTCTCGCCATCGGCACCGTGCCGGACAAGTCGCTTCAGGAACATGACTTCGGCGTTCCCACCCATGTCATCGGAGACTGCAGGCGCATCGGAGACGCGCGCGACGCCGTTGCGCAGGGTACGGAACTGGGCCTTCTCCTCTAGAACGTTTTGCTCTTGAAAATATCTGCCGGCCAGCCCTTGTGTTCTGGCCCGCAGGTTCACGCCTCCGGCGGCGCGGCGGAGACCCGCCCCGC
>OLFV01000824.1_pt1 | contig 33948 bp, 28 predicted proteins | sample 1605551 | NCBI WGS metagenome assembly OLFV01 (sample SAMEA3888922, study PRJEB22519) | human gut metagenome | biome: human gut; feature: human-associated habitat; material: faeces | place: Denmark | collected 2011 | reverse complement strand
TGTGAAAATAGGAGGTAAATGCCTTTTATGATTAGCATTTACCTCCTACCCGATTGCTATATCCTTTTTCTGAAACAGAACCCATCACAACCATTGCAGCCGTAAATAAAGATAACGAGGTTAGAAAGAAAAGCTCTTCTGGTGGTTTCTTTTATGCCTTGGCAGAATTGGTTATAAGCAGAAATGGTGTTGTCTTTGGGGCTTCTTTTGATGAACATTGGAATGTTTGCATAGACCATACTGATAGTATAGAGGGAGTAAAAAGATTTCAAGGGGCAAAATATGTTCAGGCAGAGATTGGAAAATCTTATATACAGGCTCGAACTTATTTAAAAGAAGGACGATGGGTCCTTTTTACAGGCTTGCCATGTCAAATATCTGGATTGAAACATTTTCTAAACAAAGATTACGAAAAATTGATTACTGCAGAATGTGTTTGTCATAGTGTGCCAAGTCCCAAAGTATGGCATAGTTTTCTTAACTCTGTATCTAAAGGAAGATCTATTAAGAATATCAACTTTAGAAATAAAGATAAAGGATGGAGTAATTATAGTTATCAGATGGTTATCTTTTTTAAAAATGGTGAATCATTTAAGTCTCCTTCTTCTAGTGATTACATGCAAGGAATGGTTCGAAACCTAACGGTTCGTCCTTCGTGTGCCAAGTGTACAGCAAAGAATGGAAGAAGCAATGCGGATTTTTCTATGGGAGACTATTGGGGTGTATGGGATTTGATGCCAGAGATGGATGATAACAAAGGAACAAGTATTGTTATCGTTTTCACCAAAAAGGCTTTGGATTTACTGTCTACTCTTAATATAAAAGTGAAACACGCAAGTTTGGACGAGGCAAGAAAATATAATATAGGTTTAGACAGGCCATTTCCTTTGCACAAGAATCACAAGATGTTCTTTCGTTACTTGGAGAAAATTCCAACAAAGATACTTCTTTTAAAATATCTTCATGAAACAAATGAATTTAAAATGTTCATTCATTTAATTCTTAAGTTATTTAAAATGTTCAAATAAGTTTATTACATTAATACAGGAGCAACTTATTATTATACAAATAGACATGAGAATCGGCATTTTGACTCTATCACTTCATACCAATTATGGAGGAATACTGCAAGCATACGCTTTGCAGACTATTTTAGAAAGAATGGGCCACGAAGTAGTTGTTTTTGACACACCACCTCTAAAATATCCTTTACCTCCCCTGTGGAAGATCCCTTTCTGTTTGGCTAAGCGATTTGTAAAGAAATGTTTGGGTAAACCAGTAAGAATATTCGTCGAGCATCAAATAAATGTTGATCGTAGAGTAATAACACGGGGTATTCAATCTTTTGTTTACAGCTACCTCCATCGAAAAGTAATTCATAAATTTAAGGAATTAAATGAAAAAGATTATGATGCCATAGTCGTAGGTAGCGACCAGGTGTGGAGGGCGAGTTATTTCTCGCCAGCATGGTTTCGCCAACCTATATCAGAGGCTTACCTTGCTTTTGCACAAAAATGGAAGATAAAACGAATAGCCTACGCTGCTTCGTTTGGGCAGGACAAATGGGAATACTCAGATAAAGAAACAAAAAAATGTAGGAAACTTCTTGAAAAATTCAATGCTGTTTCAGTAAGAGAAGAAAACGGTATAGATTTTTGTCATAAATACTTTGGAGTGAAGGCTTTGCAGGTTCTAGATTCAACGATGCTTTTAGATAGAAAAGATTATATGACTTTGTTCCAAAAAAACAACACAGCAAAGAGCAAAGGAAATTTGCTTGTCTATTTATTGGATAAAAATCCCGTATTGTCTAAGATAGTTCAAGAGGTTGCCAATATGAATCATCTTGATCCATTCTCGGTAAACAATCCACACGAATGTGACTTGGACAGACCATTGCAAGAACGAATAAAGCCTTCTATAGAAACTTGGTTGAGAGGATTTTATGATGCAGAATACGTTGTGACAGACTCTTTTCATGCGTGTGTGTTTTCTATCATATTCAAGAAGCAGTTCGTCGTAGTTGGCAACAAAAATCGTGGAATGTCTCGTTTCAATTCGTTGCTTCGATTGTTTGGAATAGAAGATAGACTTGTGGAATCCCCGGATGATATTCACGCTTTGAAAGCTATTGATTATGATGTGGTATACAAAAAGTACGAGGAGTTAATAGGCAAATCATATAAATTCTTAAGTAGAAACTTTTCAGATATAAAATAATGGAGAAAATCGAGATGAATTATAGAGATACGACGGTAGATATTGCAAAGGGTCTTGGCATCTTCTTGGTAGTCTTGGGTCATGTGCCGATTCCTATGTGGCTTTGTACACCGATTTATCTGTTTCACATGCCATTGTTCTTCTTTCTGTCGGGGATGTTTTTTCATCCCGAGGAGAAGCTTGGTTATGGCATTTACAAAAAGATAAGAACTCTGATAGTTCCCTGTCTGTTCTTTGCTGTGTGTGGCAACGGCTCAAATATCTTGCGTGATTTGATGGTATATCATACAACGCATGGAAAATCTATCTTTTCGATTTTTAATGCTGCGCATACCCCTCTCTGGTTTTTGGTAAGCCTGTTCGGATGTTACTTACTGACTGCAATAACATCGCGGTTTTCTCACCCATGGACCTGGAAGCTTCTGGTAGTAGGCTCGCTATTCTGGGGGGGGCATAGGTGTGTTGCTTTGTCATAATCGAATAGAACTTCCCCTGTGGGGAACGCATGTCCTGCTGATGCAGTTCTATTATATATTGGGATATGTGGCAAGACAAGTTAGATGGGGACATGTCACCATTTTCGCTAAGATTGTCAATGCAAGCCGAGAGGTGAACTTGGTAATGTTGGCAGGTTTTATTGCTTGCTGTTTGCCATTTTCGATAAGACCTAGTGTGGCAACACTAGATTTTTATCATCCAATATTGTTTCTGATAGGTTCTCTGTCAGGCATTTGTTTGTGTTTAAAGGCTTGCAAAGTAATAGATGGACTGAAGTGTTGGTTGAGCGTGAAATGCCAAGAGATGGGAAATTTATCCTTGTTTATCTTGGGTTTCCATTTCTTCGTGATATTCCACCTCTATTTTCTGGCTATACCAATGTTGATGAGAACCGCTGGGCTGTGGGGAATAATGTTTGAAGGTGAATACTTGCGTAATTGTTATTGGCTTGGTATTGCATTCGTTATTCCATCCATTTGGATTTCAATGGTTTTAGGAAAATTCTGTATGAGAAGATTGAAAGTTTTTTTTAAGATGTAAATTATAAAATACTAATGATTTTAAATATGTTTACGCTTGGTATGTGAACAATAAAAGCATAAGTAAAAGATGATAAATAATATTTAAATCTTTGATTTTTATATATGAAACATAAAATTAAATTTTATCCAGTTGGCAATGCAGATTGTACGCTTGTAAAACTAAGTAATGGTAAGACGATTGTTATTGCAGTTCCTCTTAAAAAAGAAACAATGAATACTTACTTTGTAAAATAATGGCTTTTTTGTGTGATAATAGTAAAATATGGTATGGAAGATATATTAGTTAGTGTGATATTGCCTGTATATAATACAGACAAGTATTTGAATGGTGCATTGGAAAGTCTGACAAATCAGACGTTTCATGACTTCGAGTTAATTTTGGTAGATGATGGTTCAACAGACCAAACAGCTTCAATTTGTGACGAATGGGCTTCCAAGGATAGACACATAAAGGTTATCCATCAAAGCAACAAAGGTGTTAGTGCTGCTCGTATGGCAGGAATGAAAGTCGCTAAGGGGGAATATTTCATTTCTTGTGATGCGGATGACTGGATGGAACCCAACTATATCAGTGAGTTGTATGGTGCAGCGAAGAAAGAAAATGCAGACATCATATATTGCGATTATGACTTAGTCTATGCAGACCATAGAGAAGTTGTGGTCAACAAAATCGACGATCTTAACAGAACTACCTATCTGAAAGCACAGTTGGCTGGCGGAATGTGGGGTACTTTCTGGAATAAGATGATACGTCTAAGTTTACTGAAAGAGCATGATATATGGCCAATTAAAGGTTTGCAGATGTGGGATGACTATGTTGTGACTAATCGTTGTGCTATGTATGCCGATAAGTTTGCATATTGTCCTAAAGTGTTGTATCATTACAATCAAACTAATACAGGAGCCATGACAAAACAAAATGTTTAAAAAACTATCATGATATCATGACTGCTGCAGAAACCTGTATCGCCGAACTTATTAAGTCTGGACTTATAGATAACTTCAAGGATGATGTGGATAAAATGAAAATTTATGCAAAGAGTTATCTTCTTACTCCCCCGCATTGCAATTTAAGAAAGTGGCTTAATACCTTTAGCGAGGTTAACAATATTGTAGCCCAAAAGGAAAATGGCACAAGACGATTAGCTGTCCTCCTGTCACAAAGGGGGTTTTTTCATATTGCCTATTTGCTGATAAACGCTTCATGGATAGTTGCAAAAGTTGGAGGGAAACTAAAGCAAATATTTTAATGGTATTGAACTCTTAAAATCAGATTGTTTTGTATGAAACGGCCTTATAGAATGCAAAATTACAATTCGATAGATTTAATGAAATTTGTAATGGCACTTTGTGTTGTTACAATTCATACTTGTATTGTAGATATAATGGAGCCATCCCTTTTAAGGGACATCTTGCATTCTTTAATTCGTAGTGCAGTTCCCTTTTTTTTTATCACCTCTGCGTTTTTCATTATGAAGCGCAAAGATGACTCAGACATAAAAAGATACTGGAAAAGGATTTTAAAACTATACCTATATTGGAGTATTATAAATTGCATTTCTAGCAATGCATTAACTAATAATATGTCTCTTAATGCATTCTTGGTCAGCATACGCCAAGTTATATTTAATGGATATAGTGTATTATGGTATCTTTGGGGAATATTAGTTGCGTTGCCTTTGTTGCATAGAATCAAAAAAATGTGGGGGGCAATGCCCATTTGTTTTTAGTTATTTCCGTGTTTGCTTTTTTGTTTAATCGTTTATACACTCATTATGCTCCCATGGAGGATTCTGGACAATTGTGGGCTTGGGCGAAAGTCTTATATAACGGTAATTATGTCAATATTACCAATATATGTTTGGCTCTTACCTATCTTTCTATAGGTACTTATTATTCTATGACAAAGTACAAACAGAAGACGATAGTGAATGTCGTACTAATTATGCTTGGAGTTATTATGATGCATTTTGAAACGCACAAAGATGTAGCAATGGGGGTTCCTGTCATTGCTTTTGGATTATTTCCATTAATAAAAAAATGGCAAATAAATTGCTCTTTTCTGTCATTTAGATGGCTCAGAAAAATGAGCACACTTATTTATTTCATTCATGGTATAGCGATTATTGCTGTTCGCCAATTGTTTCCTAACATGAACGCTTTTCCCATCTGGTGTATGATTATATTATGCTGCGTAATTATATCTGCTTTACTTCTTCGATTAAGCAGAACAAAAGGAATGTTATGGATGGCTAATTTTTATTAGAGAATATTCACAACTAAAAAGGTGATTCAAATATTATCACCTGTCTAATCTCAAATACTTACAACGGTTATATGAAAGTTACAGTTTTAATGCCGATATACAATGCAGAATGTTTTTTGCATGATGCAATAGGCTCACTTTTGAGCCAGACATGTGATAACTGGAAACTCATCTGTATAGATGATGGTTCTACAGACAATTCAAAGGCTATTGTTGAGGAATATTGCAAGAAAGATCCACGTATCAAGTTAATAAGCCAGGAGAATGCAGGTCCTGCGGTGGCTCGTGCCAAAGCTATAGAAATCGCAGATACGGAATATGTTGCAATTCTTGATAGCGATGATGCATACGCTCCTGATTATGTTGAAAAGATGCTGGCGAGGGTTAAGGAAACTAATGCTGACAGTATTGTGCCGGATGTTGAGTTCGGCTATGGTAATACAAAGAAATTACCGAATATGTTTGCCCAACATCATCTTTCTACGGATATGGTTGTCGAGGATGGAAAGAAGGCTTTTGCTATGACTTTCCCCTGGCAATTACATGGATGGCAAATGGTAAGAACATCTTTGGCTAAGAAATATTATACCGTGCAACAAGCTTCTTACAGTAAATTTAACTCTGATGAGTTTATCACGAGGTTGTTGTATCTGAAGAGTAAAAGAATTGCTTTATGTTCGGCTCTCTATAAGTATCGTATTGATAGTTCTTCCATTACCCGAAAGCCATCATTAAAGATGATGGACTATCTCGTAACAAATGAAAAATTACTGTGGCTTGCAGAACACGAGCACTTGGACAAGAATGTAATTTTGAATATCTATAATGATTACTATGTGACGTGTCGTGACATGAAGAAAAAACGAATTCCCCAATTGGATGTCTCAGAGCAAGATGATGCCAATAAATTGATGGAAGCAAGTTTAGTTAAATTTAAAAAGAACTTCAAATGGAAATATCTTAAAGACGCTCCTCTTAAAACGAGAATAAAGTTCTGTCTGTTCCTCATGAGTATCCATGCTTCATTCCTCGGGGAGGTACGAACCTTATATTATTCAAGTAAGGTGATTGTGCGTCATTTGTCATTAAGAAACAAAAGGGTTACGGTTGTTAGTAACAACGGTTGGGGTGGTTTCATGTGTCAATCATGTAAGTTGAAATACAATTCTCCTTTTATAGGATTATACCTTTATGCACCAGAATATATAGCTCTACTGCGTAATTTGAAGTACAATCTTTCTCTGCCGCTTCATTTCATCAAGCATGAACAATCAAAATATAAAGATGTAGTCTCTCCCCAATATATTATTGGTGTATTGGGCGAAACGGGCATAGAGATTGTCTTTATGCACTATCACTTAGAAGAAGAAGCTCTAGAAAAATGGACTCGACGCTTGAATCGTATCAACTGGAATAATATGATAGTGAAGTTCTCTGATACCGATTATGGTTGCACTGATGAACTAATCGAAGAATTTGATAGGATGCCATTTGAGCATAAGGTCTGTTTTACGGCTAAAGAATATCCTTTGTGTAGCTCGGTGATTACTATGCCAGAATATAAGAATAAACCTTATGTACTTTATGAATGGGCATATAGCTATAGGTATTACAACTTTGTGAAAGAAGCTAACAAGATTTTGACATGAAGAAAGTTTCGATAGTTACACCAGTTTATAAGGTGGAAAAGTATATAAGAGACTGCGTACTCTCTGTTATAAATCAAACTTATCCATCCATTGAGTTTGTGCTTGTTGATGATTGTGGAGGAGATAAGAGCATAGATATTATAAATTATTTAATATCTAAAACGCACAAGGAAGGATTAGAAATAAAACTCATTCGTCATGAGTTCAACCAAGGTGTGGCCGCAGCTCGCAGCCATGCTATGCAAGCAGCAACTGGTGATTATATATTCTGTCTTGACAGTGATGATATGCTAAATCCTGATTGTATCGCTCAGTTGGTAAAGCGAATGGAGGAAACTGATGCAGATTTTGTTGTTTGTGATCATTATTCGGATAAAAAAAATGAAGGATTCGGAGGTCACCTTTGTGCATCAATTGATATTGTGGAAGGAAATGAAGCCTGTCTCCATTCTTTTGCGAAAAATTGGTTTAATTTAGCACCTTGGTGTAAGTTGTTAAAGCGAGAATTCGTAGAAAAATATAATCTCTATTTTCGTGAAGGAATTATTAATGAAGATGCGCCATGGATATTCCAGCTTTGCTTAAATGCAGACAAGATAGCTTTCCTGCATGAAAAATTGTATTATTATAGATACAATACTAATTCAATTATGACAGATTCAAAGAAAAGACTTATCAATGATTCTAATAAAATTGCATTGCAAATTTTCTATGATGAAATCATGAGGCGAAAAGATTTATGGGGAAATAAGGATGTATATCTAATTTACATGCGTCAGATAATTACCTATTTCACTATGACCGTAAATCAATACAATTTCTTCTTTTATCAGAAACAGATAAAATGGCTGAAGAATCTATACTTTCAGAGTCCATGGTTTTCAAGTGAAAAAGTCCCGATTTCATATAGAATTTGGAATCTGACATTCCGTATGCCATCTGCTATGGCGGGGATAATTACCTATTTACTTATAAAGATACAAAATAGATAATATGAAACAGCGAGATACATTCCTCGATTTCTGTAAGGGTGCTGCCATATTTTTGGTTGTTCTTGGACATGTACTATTAAAATCGATGGACTTGAGAAATGGTCTTTTTGATTTTATTTGTTTGTACCATATGCCCTTTTTCTTTATGCTCTCTGGTTATTTGGCATGGCGAGTGCAATGGTTTGACTTTCGTTTTTTTATGAAGAAAGCAAGAACTTTATTGTTGCCGTGTTTTACGGTTGGGCTTTTATTTACTCTTACAAACAGAGAATATGATGCATTTATTTTTAGTGAGTTTCATAACGGATATTGGTTTTTGTGGTCCTTATTCTGTATATGGTGTCTGTTTGCTTTAGTAAAATGGATTATTTCTCTTTGTCGTATAAAGAAAGTATGGTTTGAAATTCTCATTCTATTATTACCATTTTTTTTTATAAAAGTGGGGGGGCAGCATCTATGGAGTCCTATTATAAATAGCTATCTCTCAATTGATTTTACAGATGCTTTCTATCGCTTTTTTATTATGGGATATTTTATCGGGAAATATGATAATATAAAAAAATGGCTCCAAAATAAAAAAGTAAATATCGTAGGAATGATAGGCTTTGTTTTATTGTTCTCAATATCATATTTTGTGGATTTAGAGCATACGATACCTTTTACTATTGTCCAGATTTTACTATGTCTAAGTTTTTTATGCTTTTTACGGATTTTGTATAACAGATGGTTCTATAGAATAGGCAAAAAGATAGAAAAATACGGATGTAGGTCGCTTGATATATATGTGTTTCATTACTTTGTGTTATTGCTGCTAAAAATTTCTATTGCAAAGCAATTTGCTGTTCCAATACAATATATGATAGCGTTTTTCACGGCATGGGCTGTAATAGAGGTAACCTTACTTTTAAGTTACCCTATAGAAAAGAATAAATATTTACGTCTTATTTTTTTAGGAAAGATTTAAAATGAAAATGTTGTTTTATTTACCAAATGCTAACTATAAAGATATAGACTATAGTCGTTTGGAAGAAGGCAATCCTGGATTGGGGGGAACGGAATATGTTATATTAACAACAACTCTTCTGCTTTCAAGGAAGATATTAAGTCAAAACTTAGAAAAGGAGTTTCATATTCAAGTTGCTGCTCAAAACCCTAATATTCCAATACCAGAGATTTCCATCGTAGCGGTTTCTGATATTACTGATGTCGTTTCATTAGATGCTGATTATATTCTTTTTAAATACGAAAAGAATAGTTATATAAAGTTGACAAATGCTCTGCGAGCAAAAAAGGAGAAAGAACCTTCTATTCATACAAAAATCATAATATGGGCTCATAATTTAATAGATAGAAAAGAAAGAAACATTATTGATAAAGATATAAATGTTCCTATAGTTTTATGTGTTAGCAAAGAGCAGATGAATCTGTATAGAGATCATCATTTGTTTTTAAAATCTACATATATATATAATGGAATTCCATTAGATTATCTAAAATCAATTAAAGATGCTCTTCCTTCTTATGCTGATCGACCTCATGAAGTAACATCTATAGGTAGCATTGATTATTATAAAGGCTTCCACTTGATAGCAAAGGCATGGAAAACAGTATTGGCTGCAGTTCCTGATGCTAAATTAAATGTTATAGGTGCAGGTAACCTATATGATAGAAATTCAAAGCTCGGTAAATATGGAATAGCAGAAGAGTCATACGAAAACAGTTTCATGCCATATCTTATCGAAAAGTTTGAAGAAGATGGGGTAATAAAGGAACGAATTTTACCTTCTGTAAAATTTTGGGGGTTAATGGGTGTCGAAAAAAACGAAGTGTTGAAAAAAACTCGTGTAGGAGTCCCCAATCCTATGGGTAAAGAATCTTTTTGTTTGGTAGCATTAGAAATGCAAGCCATGGGAGCAATGCTTACAACCAAAGATTATGGAGGTTTTAGAAATACGGTATATAAAACAGGAATGTTATATGATAACCCTATAGATTTAGCCCAAAATATAATCTGTCTTTTACAAGCAGAGGATAATCATATTGAAGAGTGCTATCAATGGATGGAGGATAATTTTTCGTATGAAAGTATCGCAAACCAGTGGTTGCAATTTATTAAGGATCTTCATGAGGGTAAAATGATTTTAGGCAGTAAAAAACTCCCTTATAAAAACAATCGAACTGATTATTTGGGAAGAATGCGAGAAATCAATAGAAGGATTAAGTCTATAATAGGCTATAGCTTGCCTACTATAGAATTCTATCGTAGCATTCTGCGAAGATTTGGATTAGTAAAAGGTTTTTAAATGATGCAAGATAAAATAGTATCCATCATATTACCAGTATTTAATGCAGAAAGATTTCTACCACAATGTTTGGATAGTATATTGGGGCAGTCATATCTACAATGGGAATTGATAGCCGTAAATGATGGAAGTAAAGACAGAAGTTTAGAAATTCTAAAATCTTATGAAAAAAGAGATGATAGAATTCATATAATTTCTAAAAAAAATGAAGGCGTTTCTATAGCTCGCAATGTGGCTCTGTCACAAGTTCGTGGAGAGTATATCTATTTTGTTGATTCAGATGATATTGTTATGCAAGATGCTTTGAGCATATTGATTAGAACTCTGGAGAGTAACAATGCTACATTTGTAAAGTCTGATTTTTTACCTATTAATGAACATGGCAAACAACTGTTTATCAATAAAAAACAGGGTATTCGTCGCAGATATGAAGGTAAAATAATAGACTCAGAAATGTTCTATTCGAAAATCCTCATGGATGAATTCTTCCTATGGACATGCCTGTTCCGCCGTGACATCATTGAAAAGAATAAGATTCGATTTATTCCTCACTGCCGTTTGATGGAGGATGCCGCTTTCATAGTGGAGTACCTTCTACATTCGAGTAGGAACGTATATAAGGACGCTTGTGTGTATGGGTATCGAAAGTATGAGGGGACGGCTTCGGAAGTGAATAAAGATTATAGTGGAGATTTGGAAATGATACAGCAGTCCTTATCTACTGCAAAGGAAAGAAAGACATTGAATATTTTGTTATATAAGCGAATAAATAAAATTCAACAGGGATATAGAACAGGCCTGATAAATAAGTTTATAACCTTGTTTCATTCTAAAGTGGAACGCCTTTATATTTATATAAAATACCAATTATCGAAATGAACTCAAAAATAAGCTATCCGAAATATGAAGTGAAGTATTCGAAAGTATCAATGATGGTGCTTTTGTTCATTTTTTTACCACCTTTTATAGGCTTGCCATTGGCTGTTTATGCAATATGGAATGAAAAATATAGGCAACCTACAGATTATTATTTATTTTTTGTTTGTTTGGCTGTCTACTTTGCGTCAATCAATGCAACAAAAGCACCTGCAGGGGATCAAGTTCAGTATTTTGTTGCATATAACAATGTGCCCCAAATTGGCTTTATAAAGTCCTTGATATATATATATGGTATTAATTATTATAGAGACCCTACAAGCACCACGATTTCTGGTGAGTTCATGAATGGAATTTATAATTATATAGGCTATTATATAACATTTGGACAATATTACTTATTTGTTTTCATTTACACATTCGTTGAGTACATGTTGGTTTATATAGGATTGTACAAGTTCTGTCAAAACTTAAAACGCCCTCATTTCCCTATTGTTTGCGGTGTAATGATATTGAGCTTTTTTTATTTATACTTTCAGTATCTTTTACAAATTCAAAAGCAATTCCTTGCACAGTCTATCATGATGTATGTTATGGGCAATTTGTCTTTGTATGGCAAGATGAACCGAAAGTTATGGACATTGACAGCAATCGCCTTGTTTACTCATGCTTCTGTGATATTGTTTGTTCCCTTTTTGATATTAGGAAAATTGAGAAGGCCATTGGATAAAAAAAGTTTGTTCAGTTTTGTATTTTTATTCATGTTGTTAGTTTATTTGGGACCTAAAATGGTTGGAAATATTACCTCGGTAGACTCTTCTTCCTCAATGATGTATAGTGTAGGACGAGTTGCAAATGCAGAAAATGATAATGATGGTGGAGGTCTTGTTTTATCACAAGTTATTGTTGTAGGTATTCCTATTGCCCTGATCTTGATTAAGCAATTATGGTTTAATCGTAAAAGACTATTGGGCTATTCTGCCTTTATACTCAATGTGGTACTGCTTCTTTTAGTAGCTGTAGCAGCTATGTTCAGGCAAACCATTGCGCAATATCGTTATTTTATGATGATTTTTGCATTTATGCCTTTCGTATGTCCTTTTGCTTTTAATAGTATAAAAAGAAGAAATTTGTTTTTAAAAGCGTTTTCAGTTGTAATGCTTATATGGTTTTATTTGAAGTTTGAATTTATTATTTATGATTTTGCTCCAGAGTGGGCGATAATAACAATTCCTCCTTCTTTATTGACTTTTATGTTTAATCCAGGATTGTAATAGGTTATGTATATATGTTTTATCTGTAGAGAATATCCCCCTTCTTTGCGTGGCGGTGGCATTTCCTCTTATGTCAAAGAAATGGCCCATGGGCTACATGGGCTTGGGCATCAGGTGACAGTGATTGCTGCTTCAGATGATACCAGACTCTCTTCTGAAGACGATGATGATGGAGTGCAGGTTATCCGTTTGAAGGGTGGTGATTTCGTTATTCCACAATTAGAGGTAAAATCGTTCCTTAAAAAGTTCCGCATTTTTTATAGGTTTCTTTCTTACAGAAAAAGAGTGAAAAATGTGGTAAAATCCTTAAAAGATGTCGATATAATTGAAGTTCCTGAGTATGGAGCGGAAAGCTATTTCTTATCTGACATCAAAGTTCCTGTTGTATTGAGGCTTCATACACCTACACTGTTTGACAGAAACAATTTGGGGATTACCAAATATCGTGGCGTAAGGAAAATCTTCGCTTGGACTGGCGAAAAGGAATTGATGCTAATCAGAAAAGCAAAATATATTAGCTCGTGTTCAAGGGCTTTGGCGAAGTGGACGGCAGATAATATAGGCATTGATATTGAAAGTATAAAAGTTATATACAACCCTGTATCTTTGCCAGAAGATTCGACTATAAAACAGAAGAAATGCAACAGAATTTCTATTGTGTTTGTTGGTACCATAAGCGATGTGAAAGGATGTGGAGATCTTTTGGAGGCAGGCAAGATTCTTTCAGAAAAAAAACTTTCTTTAGACATATATCTTTATGGGAAAATGGGGGTATATGCCCAAACTTTAGAAGAAAAAGGTAAGGATTATCCTTGGTTTCATGTTATGGGGAAAGTAAATCGTGAGGACGTATTCGATATTTATCGAAATGCAACCATCGTTTGTTTCCCATCTTGGTGGGATAATATGCCGATGGTTTGTTTAGAGGCAATGGGTGTTGGGGCAGTTGTCTTAGGTAGTTCTTCTGGTGGCATGAGCGAGATAATTGAGGATGGAAAAAGTGGTTATTTGATAGAACCACATGACCCGCATGCTTTAGCAAGAAAAATAACTAGCATTGTTGGTCTTTCTGATGAACGTCGTGCCTCGATTTCAGAGAATGCTAAAAAGAAAATTCATGATTGTTTTGGTAAAGAAGTGATTGTGAGACAGATGACAGAATACTATCAGAGCGTAATTGATGATTATAAAAAAGCATACAAATGAAAGTTTTATATTGCAACCCTTCTTTTTGGGAATATCGCTTGCCGTTTTATGTAGAGTTGAATAGATTGTTTAATGGGAATTTTCATGTTGTTTATTCTACAAAAAGATATTTTGGAGCACATATAAATATGCTGCCAAAGATTAAAAATGTATTAGGAGAAAATGCTCATCCGTATGAAAACGAATGGATGTATGTCAGAGAGACTCATTCTATGAAGATTAAAGATGAGACTTATCATGCGATACCTTTTTCTTTAGGTTTGTTGAATATAATAAGAAAAATTAAGCCTGATGTACTAATAACCGAAGGCTTTTTTCAATGGACTCCTTTTGTTCAACTATACGGATGGTTCTTTCGGGTTCCGGTTTTTGTTGGTTATGAGCGAACATTATATACGGAGCGTCATAATTCTAGATTTAAAACCTTCTTGCGAAAATTGCAAGATAAATCAATTGCTGGCTATTTGGTTAATGGAACAGAAACTAAAAAATATTTATTGTCGCTTGGTATTTCGGAGGAGAAAATCTTTGTTGGAGGTATGAGTGCTGATAGTACCGGCTTACGGGTTTCCATAAAAAAATGGCCAATTGAAGAGAAACAAAGTTTTAAAAGTAAATATATATCATCAAATAATGGATTAATTTTTCTTTTTACTGGGCAAATGATTTTGCGTAAAGGAGTGAATTATTTATTAAATGCTTGGGTGAAACATACCCAATTATATCCTGATGACAAACTTGTACTAGTAGGTGGAGGAGTCTTTCTTGAAAAATGGAAGGAACAGTATAGTAAGTATTCATCTATTATATTTGAGGGTACTATTGCTTACGATGAAATTTATAAGTATTATGCTATAGCAGATGTTTATATACTTCCAACGATAGAAGATAACTGGAGCCTTGTTGTACCAGAAGCTATGGCCTGTGGCTTGCCAGTTGCGACTTCTATTTATAATGGTTGTCATGTGGAATTAATTCAAGATGGTGAAAATGGATTTGTTTTCGATACGTTTAACCAGGAATCAATCACAAATGTATTGGCAAAGTTCCATCATATGGATTTGAAAATAATGGGAGACAAATCGATTCTTATAGAAAAGAATTTTAATACAGAAGCATGTGCTAAGCGTGAATATGAAGCTATTTTAAAAACTTTGAAGTTATGATAAAGGTTTTTCATATAGTGACATCCTTTGATATAGGAGGAGCAGAACGAGTGGCTTTTAATATTGCTAAATCAAAAAGTCCAAATTTTGAATATCATGTGGTAGAGGTGGTACATTCTGATTCTCAATTCTCTCATTTCGTAATAGATGAGTTAGGAAGGGAGGGAGTCCGTTTGCATTTTTCTCCAATAAGAAATAAGAAACTCGGTATTCTTTTATTTTGGTTATGGTTTATTCATATTTATATCAAATATAGACCAAATATAATTCATTCTCATACTGAGATTCCTGATTTTGCTTTATGGTTTTTCCGAAAAATAGCATGCCTTTTCTTCTGGATTAAAACAAGATATGTCCGTACGATTCATAACACCCAGTTGTGGAATGAATGGGGAAAAATTGGTTCTTTAGTTGAACCTTATTATATTAACCATCATTCCAATTATGCAATTTCTCTATCTACCAAATTGCTTTATGAAAATAAATATGGAACAATAGATGTTCCTTATATATATAATGGTATAGAGGAAGTTGAGCAAAAAACTTTTAATGGCATTGTTAAAAACAAAATAAATATCTTGTTTGCTGGTCGTTTAGAGTTTCAGAAAGGTATAGATGAATTGATAGCTGTTGTCAAGGAACTTAAAAATGATGCGCACTATTATTTTCATATTATAGGGGAAGGGTCTAAGTCAAAGGAAGTACGAGAGCAATTAGGTGCTTTGTCAAATGTGACTCTTTATGATAAGGTTTATGGGTTGTCACAATATCTGTCTTCCTTTGATTACCTTTTTATGCCAAGCAATTTTGAGGGATTTGGCTTGATGTGTGCAGAGGCCAGTCTTGCTCATGTCCCGACAATTATAAATAATTGTGATGGGTTGAATGAGACTTTACCTAATGATTGGTTGCTGAAGGTTGATAATAATAATATCAATGATTATATTGATATATTTAAATCAATTTTACCTAAGCTGGATAAAGTTACATTAGGAAATCAAGCATATCATTTTGCAAAGGAAAAGTTTGGTATAAGAAAGATGCAGCAAGAATATGAAAAGGTATATGAACATAATTTTATCAGATGTAAGTAGATATAAAGGGAGTAAAGGTACCTGGAAGGATGTTTTCAAGTATTATTTTACCAATCCTTCGTTCAGGGTTATCTTTTTACATAGGTTGTATCATCAATGGTATCATATCTTGTCTAAGATTCCTATGGAAAGGGTTTGTTCTCTCTTTATTATAAGCATATCTGTAGGCAATCTGGTATCCAACTTTCTCTTGGTGCAGAAATTGGAGAAGGGTTTAAGTTTGAACATTTTGGTGGTATTGTTATAGGCAGTATCAAGATTGGTAAAAACTGCAATATCTTCCATAATGTTACACTTGGATATGCTGGTCGTTGGCAGAATGGGGGGAGTCCTACCATTGGTAACAATGTTGTAATAGGGGCTGGTGCAGTAGTTGTCGGCAGGATAACTATTGGCGATAATGTTTTTATTGGTGCTAATGCATACATATATCAAGATATACCTGAAAATGCGGTTGTTGGTGCTATGTCAGGAAAGATTCTCACCTATAATGGTACAAAAGGTTATTTTGGGCATTGATGCTGGTTATTAACTTACTCTGGTGGTTAGTGTTATCATAGATAAACTTCGTACATTTATAAGATGTTAGATTTTGATAAACTGAAATCTCGCTTTCGTCAGTTCGGGGGCTGGAGGCTTGTTTGGCAATATGTCCGTATGGGGGTGTTGTGGACGGGTGTCTGTGCCTTGATACGCTGTGCCTTGAAGAGGAAGTCCTTGAAGGCTGCTTATCCTGTGATTACTGAGAAAGTGGATAGGATTCTGATTCGGCAGTATCGTTATATCTTGGATGATATGAAGGTGAGGGGTGCGGCTAGTTCAACTCCAAATGATGGGGGTGTTCCGAAGATTGTCTGGTTCTCCTGGCTGCAAGGTATCGATCAGGCTCCTGATTTGGTGAAGGTGTGTTTAGCTTCGCAGAGGAAGCATCTGCCAGATTATGAGTTCAGGGTCTTTGATCTCAGTAATTACCAGCAATGGATTGTACTGCCTGAATATATTGTCCGAAAATATAAGAAGGGTTTGATACCTGCTGCATCTTTCAGTGATTTGCTCCGCCTGTCGGTTTTGCAGAAATATGGTGGTGTCTGGATGGATGCTACGGTGTTCTGTTCTGGTTTTGGGAATGAAAAACTGCAAGAGCGATGGGATAGAATCATGCAGAGTGAACTGGCGGTGTTCCGCTATTTCAAGCGTGGGGCTATGGCTTCTGTGGGGTTATCCACTTGGTTCTTTGCTGCTGTGCCTCATCAGATTGTGATTTCTTCAGTCTTGGATATGCTCCTGGCTTACTGGAAGGATTATAACTGTCTGGTGGATTATTACATCATCCATCTTTTCTTGGGGTTGTCTCTCCGTGAGTTTCCGATGGTTGAGACTCGTATGCCTCGTGAGAACAGTTATCACAGTATTCTCTTGGGTGATGCCTTGGGGCGTTCTTTCCATCTTGAGCAATGGCAGGATTTGATAGATCATGTGAGTATTCATAAATTGAATTACAGAAAAGTGGAAATGGTCAGTAAGAATCCGAGGGGATATTATTGGCATGTTATGAAAGAATTTGAGTAGATTATGAAACCAAAGATACTTTTTATCATGCACATGCCGCCGCCTGTGCATGGTGCTGCAATGGTGGGGCAATATATCCACGATAGTGAAATGATTAATCGGGAGTTTGAGAGTCATTACATTAACCTGACTACTGCGAAGAACTTGCAGGACATCGGGAAGGTGGGTATGAGGAAACTCTTGGATTTCTTCAAGCTCCTGAAGAAGATACGGCATGGGGTTAAGGTGATTAAACCTCAATTGGTTTATGTTACTCCGAATGCTTGTGGCGGTGCCTTTTATAAGGACTTTGTTGTGGTTCAGATGCTGAAGTGCTTGGGCTGTCAGGTGGTGGCGCATTATCATAATAAAGGTGTGGCTACCCATCAAGACCGATGGTTCGATAATATCCTGTATAAACGATTCTTCAAGGATATCAAGGTGATATTGCTTTCGGAATTTCTTTATGTGGACATGAAAAAATATGTAAATAGGAAGGACGTGTTTATTTGCGCCAATGGCATTCCTTGTTCTTCTGAACTTGATTCTCGTTCAATACCCTCATCAACTCCTCAAACTCTTATTCCTCATATTTTATTCCTTTCCAATCTTTTGGTGAGCAAGGGCGTTGTGGTCTTGCTTGATGCCTTGCGGATACTGAAAGGTAAGGGATGTTCGTTTATTTGTGACTTTGTGGGCGGTGAGACTATAGAAATGGATGCTGTTATGTTTGAAAGCGAAGTTGCCAAACGAGGCTTAGAAGGAATGGCTATTTATCATGGCAGGAAATATGGCAAGGACAAGGAGGAGTTTTTCCGCTCGGCTGATATGTCCGTCTTCCCGACTTTCTATCATAACGAATGTTTTCCCTTAGTATTGTTGGAGGCTATGGAACATGGTTTGCCTTGCATCTCGACGACAGAAGGGGGAATACCAGGAATTGTCGATGAAGGTAAGACGGGCTATCTCGTACCTAAACATGATGCTGTGGCATTGGCTGATAAAATAGAAATGTTTATTCGTGATATCGATTTGCGCCATAAAATGGGTTTTGCAGGACGAGAAAAGTTTGAACGTGAGTTTACGTTGGAAGTTTTTGAGAAAAGAATGGTGGAGATACTATCTAACAATGTTTAATGTTAAGTGTTGAATTTTTAGTACAATGATGACTTGGATTTTGGAACATATTGTTTATCCCATACTTACTTGGCTCGGTGTGCCAAGGGATTGATATAATAATCAATAATTCGGCAATGAATAAAGTCCTATGTGCATGACTACAATAAAGATATTTTTAGCCTCTTCTTGTGAGTTGGCTTATGAGCGAATGATTATCGGTGATAAAATTCGACAAGCTGATGACAAGTGGCGAGCAAAAGGTATAAGGCTACAGTTGATGGTATGGGAGGACTATCGACCAGAGTTTTTGGGAGTAAGAACTCAAACAGAGTATGACGAGTATCTTGTTAATGAAAGCCAAATCGTAATTGGGCTGTTCAAAAACAGATGCGGGAAATATACACAAGAGGAAATCGTGCTCGCAAAACGTAATAATTCTGAAAATCTACATGTGTTTACTCTTCCTGCTGATGATGGAATAAACCTTGTAAGTGACTTCCTTATAAAGGAATCGATTGTTGCTATAAAATGTAGCGATATTGACCATGTATGCTCGGAAGTGAGGAATATTATAGAGGATTATATCGCTAAGAATGAATGTGACAATGTTATGTCGGCTAATTCATCTCTTTCCACAGACCAAATATATGCTACTATAGGTGCTGATATTCCCAAACGAAGTGTTGAATTCGGTAATATGGTACGCTCGGTGAATGACGCTCTTGAAGGCGACAATATCTCCCGATGTATATTGATGGAAAAGCATCAAAGTGAAAGGATACCGCAATCTGACTATTATATGGCATTGACTCATGAGCATTGTAACTTGGATGAAGAAGAGGAAATTGTAACTGCAATAAAGACATCCGCTGGTGATAAGGGCAAGTTGCCTGTAGCTATTTATTTGGAGAAAGGATCTCTCCTCTTGAATAATAGTCAAAAAATAAGCAATGCTTTAACCAATTTTGGCGTGTTCACCATTGAATATGGTACCATGAATGATGTCAAAACAAATCTGTTTCTCTACCTCTATCGTAAGAGAAAGGGAAATATGATAGTCTTTGATGATTTTTCGGGCTTTGCTTATTCTGAAGGTTGTGTCACTTTTGCTGGCTACATGATAGCGGCTGTCAAGAGTTTATTTCAAGATGTTGAGGTGCTCAAACAATGTCAGAGATTGGACTGTGTGAGAAAACAGCTTGAAAGTCTGATTCATAAGAAAGATGCAAAGAGCAGAAATGAGAAAGTTGTCTTGAATAACGAAATGGACAACTTGGTGAGATATGTCAATGAAATTCTTACTCTAAAATTTGCTTCGTTACAAACAAGAAATATTGAGACGGATATAGACGAAAGCCAACCATTGAACTTGGAATCAATAAACAATTCTATTGATATACAGGAAAAGAGCCTGTCTATATTGCATAAGAAGAAAGAGCTGATATTCGACACTTGGCTATCCATTATAAGGGCACTTGTCGCTCGCTTGAATTATCTCGTGTCGGTAGGAAATATTCATGTGGATGAAATAAAATCAGTCGCCAAATCGATTTACGGGCTATTGCAGAGGATTATTGCCAATGGAGTGACAATTTCTGATGAGCGTATGCAGGACATTATGCAGCTATTGCAAGCTACATACGACCAATATGGCGGAGACTATGATGAAGATGAATTCTTCCATATAGCTTTTAACTGGGCTGATAAACGTAAAATCTCATCGGAATTTATAGAGACTTGTCGATTCAACTTTGCCAATGCCCTTATGCGCAATGAAGACCCTACTGCACTGCAATTATACAAGACAGTTCTCGCCAATCTGAAACAGATTGATGACCATTCGATTTCAAGTCATAGGTTTGTCATCAAGGTATATACGAGCATTGCACATGGGTTCATTGAATTGGAGAGAAATGAAGATGCATGGGATGTGATCCAACAGATGGGACATTACATTAATGAATGGAATGACCCAATAAATGTACGTTTGTTGCAAAGCTCTGATTTTTATGCAGCACAGTTACGAGCCATTCCAGAACGTTGGGATGATGGTATGCAGGATGTCATTTCTCATGCAGTGCGTATATTTAATCAATGCAGAGAACATCTGACGATAACGCCCAAGGATTATCATTATGTTTACTGTTTCTGCTATTTGCCGAATGTCATATCGGCTTTTATCATTGACAGAATGGACTATATGAATGAATCAAAGAAAGGAACTCTTTTGCCGCTTGCTTTCGAAATGTTGGAGAGTCTTTTGCGTTATTCTGAAATTATAGAAGGTTACGATCCTATTGAAGGAATGACAAGTGCTTCGCAAGGTTATCACAATAGAGGCTTCTTGTATTACAAATTGAGAAGATGGAATGAAGCTATCTCAGACTATCAGAAAGCTTTGGATTCTCGTAGATTTATCTATGAGTATATGCCTCATAAAGAAAACAAACGAGTTGTCGGCGAGACTCTTGTCAATATTGGTGCTGCGCAATTGGAATGGTGCAAAGAGAACCACACTGTAGAAGGGCATAATCCAATAGACACGGCAAAAGAAGCATTGAGTATTTATGAGAGCTTGTATAACAAAGACTATCCGCTTTCTGAGGTGGACATCAATAAGGCTAAACAACTGATTGCCACCTCTTATTATTATATAGGCTCTTTAGCGGAAAAACAATTAGGATTGGAAATGATGAAGGAAATATATGCATGGCTTACAGAACACAGGGAAAACTCATATATAGCAAGTTTTCTGGATAACACTGTAAGTATTTTGAAAATGGAGAATTTGATATAATATGATGATGTTTAGACTTAAAGATTTAGATATACTTGGCAGTAAGGTGGAACTCGCCTCGCTGCCAGAGGGCAAATTGCTTATCAACACGATTAATGCCCATTCGTATAATACGGCTCGTAAGGACAAACTGTTTGCTGAGGCTTTGATGAATGGTGATGTGCTTATTCCTGACGGGGTGAGCATCGTGAAGGCGTGCCGATGGATTAAGGCGAAGAGCCAACCGAAGGAACGTATTGCAGGATGGGATTTGTTCGAGTTTGAAATGAACAAACTCGAACAGTTAGGAGTTTCCCGTGAGCACCAGCTCACGGTTATGTTTATGGGCAGCTCGCAGAAGGTGCTTGACCTGATAGTGAAGCGGGCGGCTGAGGTTTATCCTCATCTGAAGGTGGTGACTTACTCGCCTCCTTATAAGCCGGAGTTCTCGGATGAGGACAATAAAACTATCGTTGATGCTATCAATGCTGCTAATCCTGACCTTCTCTGGATTGGCATGACGGCACCGAAGCAGGAGAAGTGGACTTACTCGCATTGGGAAGAGTTGGATATTCACTGCCATGTTGGAACAATCGGGGCTGTATTCGACTTCTTCGCCGGTACTGTGGAACGTGCTCCTATGTGGTGGCAGCGTCATGGCTTAGAATGGCTATATCGTTTGTTGAAGGAACCGAAGCGTATGTGGAGACGATATATTATTGGCAATGCGCTGTTCCTTTGGAATATGCTGAAAGAGAAATGTTGAATGTTGAATTGAAAGATAGCGTGACTGATATTTACTTCCGCTTTATTCAATTTTCCTTGGGCATTTACGATGGCAAGGAGTTTCTTGATGGTTCTGCGCTAAAAAAACTTGATTGGAATTCGTTCTATGAATTTGCAAAGAAGCAGACACTTGTCGGAGTAGTCTTTGATGGCATCCAGAAACTACTTAAGGATGCTGCACCGAATTTGGAATTGCTGATGCGTTGGTTTGGAATTAACCAGAAAATCATGCAACGCAACAATGTTCTGAATGAGGCTACGGTAGCTATATATAATAAGGTGAAAGATTCGGGATATAGCTGCTGTATCTTGAAGGGGCAGGGCAATGCGGTGATGTATCCTAATCCGTTGATAAGAATACCTGGTGATGTGGATGTATGGGTGAATGCTGGGCGTGATGAGATTCGTTCTCTTGCCCACTCGCTTGCTGAAAACGCCAATGGACATGTAGATGATGAGAGTCTCAACCATATAGGTCTTACTGTCAACGGCATTACCGTGGAGCTACATTCTACTCCTGGCTTTATGGCAAACTTCGTGTATAATCGGAGATTGCAAAGATGGTTGAAGCAGAATGTTGATGAGCAATGTAACAACATGGTGGCATTGCCTAATGATGCAGGTTTTGTAGCTGTTCCAACACATTCCTTTAATATCGTGTATCAGCTTTATCATCTCTACCATCATTATTTCTATGAGGGTGTAGGATTGAGACAAGTAGTGGATTACTACTTTGTCTTAGTGAAGAGTGAAGAACGAAGAGTGAAGAATTCTATAGCCTTAGAACGTGAGTTAAAGTGTCTTGGATTGTGGAAATTTGCAGGGGCAATGATGTATGTGTTACATAAGGTCATGGGAATGCCAAAAGATAAGATGATTGCACCTATGGATGCAAAGAGAGGGCAAATGCTTCTTGATGACATCTTGAATGGAGGCAATTTTGGACATTATGACAAACATCACGTTTTGGGGCATAACCTCCTTCGCCTATATCGTGACGCTCGTCTTTTGAGATATTATCCTGCTGAGGCATTGAGTGAACCGATATTTAGGGTTTGGCATTTTTTCTGGAGAATGAATAACAATAAATAATAGATATACGGCGAACGGATCTACTCTTCCATTTTTTTGACTACTTTTCGGGGATGGGGCTTAGTAGCCTGGTTTTATAATATGAGAATATGACAGACAATAAAAACACAGACAGAGAATGTCTACCCAAGTTGGCGACAGGCATCAGAGGGTTTGACAAACTTCTCTATGATGGCATCAATGTGAATACCGCAGATGGCGACAATAATATACTTATCGTTATCAAAGGTGACGTTGAGGAGAATGACAAGACTTTGCTTGGTATGCAAATCTTGTATGGATTGGCTCAATCAATTGAAACTATAAAGGATGAATATACCAAATTTGAAGGCTTTGTCAATCAGCCAGTCATGTATTCTACCTATTACAAAACAGGAATGTTGCAAGAACTATTCTTGGACTATTTCATTTCATCGGGCATCCAAGAGATACTTCGGAAGAAGGCGTCCAAGGACAATGGTGTGGTGTTGAGTTCCAACAAATATGCCAACCTTCTGTTTGATTGCAGAGATATTAAATGTAAACCTATAACACCCTATCATAATATTCCCTTTATTGCCATAGAGGATAAAGTGGATTCGCTGATTGGTGATGGTATTGTGTATTATAACAATCGAACCAATTCACTACATTTTAAGGTTGAGGATAATGATACGAAGTACAACCTTATCTATGAAAGAAAAACGGATTTGGTAAATCTTACAACATGTAGTAGATGTGATATTGATTCGAATAGACTACATACATATACTGGACAATACGCCATACCTTTTCACCTCATCGGATATGAACATAGCAAACCTTTGATTGAAAATGAAATTAAATTTAAGACATTATTGGCAATAGATATCTCCGATAAGAAAACTGTTGCATCGAATGAAATTGGCCATATCTTTGACCAACTGGAAAGTGCAAAGATTGGTGTGCTCGTTGTTGACTCAAAGGTTGAGATACCTGAGCATAGAGCCAACATCATCATCAATCTTTCATCACGTTTGGAAGGCAATTTTCTTTTCAAGACCTTGCAAATCACAAAAAGCGACTTGCAGGATTTTATGCCCGGTCTGCACCAATATAAGAAAAGAGATTATGGCATTGAGGTATATCCTCGCCTATCGTTGTATATCGTGGAAAGACGGTATCTGCAAAATTCCTTGGTTTATACCCATGCCAGCGTGTTGAATGAGACTTATCAGCAGTATCGAAAACGTCAGAAATACTATCAGGACACTTCTGACAACATGTATGAGGACTATGAAAAGGAATTGGAAAAGAAAGAGAACGACCATTTCCGATCCATCTACCCAAAGAACTATATGCAGTTGGTGTCAATTGATTTACTGAACAAGATTTTCATGCCCCTGAATCCATTGAACAACCTGTTGCACAAGTCGGGTGAAGAAAGTGAGTTCTGGGAGAATGAGTATATGTATGGTAATGCTGGGTTTGTGACAGCTGTAATAGGTGAAGCCAACACCTATAAGCGATTCTTGACATTCGGGGGTATCTTTGGTTCGGCAGCAACGAAAGACCATACGCTCATCATCTTGATGAACAAGGAGGAGTCGATGATAAGAAGACGATTGACTTGTCCTGCAAGACCATTACGAGGCGATATGTATCAAGAATGCAACAATTGCTATAAGTACATTCACTTCATGAACATCTGTATGGGTAATATCACTGCAGAAGAGTTTCTGTACTATTTGGAGAAGCAGATAGAGGTGACATACGATGGCAGTCTGAAAAAGCGTATTCGCAGGATTGTGATTGACGATATGCAGATACTTGACTACTGTTTCCCTAAGCTCAAAGAAGCCGGTGGATTGTTTCTTGCTGCCCTGGCGGAAATGTGCAGAGTACATGACATCATACTCTATGTGCTGTGCGACCGTAACGCAGGGATGCTACCAGCATTACGTGCCTTGGCAGACAATGTGGTCTTGACCAAGAAAGACGAAGATGGTCATCCGCTTGTGTTCGTGGAAAAGTTTGCAGGATATTCCAATACGCCAAGCAAGATGTATTGCGGAAAAGTGAAGAACATCTATAAACTGTTTCGATGTGTGGAAAGCTTTGACAGCAAAGACGTGAGAACATTTGATTTCCAATCCAATATTGTGGAATTGGAAGATATGGATGTGAATACATTTATGAACAACGAAAAATAAATATGAGAAAGACAGACAATAGCATTTGGTTGTGGTTGAAGGATGAGCGTGTCTCAATTATCGGAACAATATTGTGTCCGATGCTGAGTGTCGTGATTCCTTTGGTGAGTCCTCTGCTTGAAATACATCTTGGCAACAAAGGGGTTATAACGGTGCTGTATTTCTCTCAATTTGCCTTCTTGATAGTCTCCCTTTATTTCATCATGTCTAATCGAACGGTGATATTGAGACAACTGAAAGATAAAGAACAGATGCTGATAAGGTATTTCCAAAAAGAATGTCATATCAGAAATGAAGAAGAATCACCATTAGCAGAACACTTCACGGTAGTCAGTGATACGGTTCAACAATTTTACAAATGTTGGATCGCTATCTGGGTGCTATGGATATTATATTATGGTGTAGAGAGTATGGATAGGATGTTACCTGAAACTTCAAGTTTTACAAGCATTCTGTTACATTACGCATTTAAATGTGTAATAGACTTTACAACGAGCATTCTGCTGTTCATTCTCTATCTTGTATTGAATAATGTGACTGTTTACAGGCAGAAGCGAGAAGAAGCAAACCCGAATGAGCTGAGATATGGCGGATTATTTCTGATATTATGTGTCTGTATCATCGGAGCTTTGTTTATCTATAGCCTCTCTGTAGAAGAGCAAATGACAGCCTTTGGTTATATGACATTGGTTAATCTTGCCTTGGGAGCTTTCGCTACTTTTGCTTTTGTCATTCTTCTGGGTAAGCTGAACAGTTTTTACTTGCAGATACCGATTCTGCTGAATCTCATGGTCTATTTCTATGCTATATCACAGATGTTAAGTCCATTGATGATGTTGGCAGAAGGTGCAGGCTATATAGCTAAAAATAATAACGCCATAGATACCTATATCGGGCAGTTACTCACTATTGTCGGATATAATCTTGAAAATGGGCAGACCGTCATAGACCATATAAAGACCATCACTGAGAATGTAAACATAGCGTTCCTGTTAGGCTCTTTGTTCGGCAAATTATGCTTGACGATGGTACTGTACTGGATAGTGTATAAGTTCAGATTCATATATTTCGTGATTACCAAGAGTTTGTCGCTGACGGAAACGCCAGAGAAGATAAAGGTGTTCTGGAGATATATTGGAGAGAAAGGAGAATAAAATCAAAATATAGTGACAATGAACAACAATGAATATTTGAACCTTCTCACAAACTATGCAAAGGCTTCTGGTGCTTTTGCATATGTGACAAAACGTTATCATGCAGGAAGTGATATTTCCAAAAATGATGTAATGGCAGAATATGCCAAGTTAAAGGTCGCTTATCAAAGCCTTGAAATTTTAAAGAGCCGATATCCAACAGACGAACGTCTTAATGAAATAATGGCTATCGTATCTGCCGATTTAGCTAAGGCTGATTCTGACATACAAAATCTTTAAATCAGAGTAAATACCTATGCAACTATTGGGGCTATACTTATATAATATGCCAATGGCTGTTTCGAAAGTTTTACAGAAAGGTTGGTATCCTTTTGGAACATATAAAAGTCCAAAGGCAGGTAAACTCGTCATTGTTGAAAACACGATTTCGAATTGGGTGTATCAGCAAGAAGGGCTTCCACAAATGTCAGTGAATTGTATCGTGGGTATGAATGGAGCAGGCAAATCTTCTCTATTGGATATTATCTACCGCATCATCAACAACTTTTCCGTTAGAATGTTGGGAAACAAGAAACTTGACTGTAAAGGAAGAACACTTTCTTATGCCAATGGTGTAAATGCAGACTTGTATTATATTTGTGAAGGAATGCAGTACAAAATCTCATGTAGGAAGAAAAGAGTATATTGGTATGTCCAAAAAGAAAATGGAGATGGATTTGAACAGATAATAATTCGTAATAACACAGACCCCAAACCTTTACTAAAGAATTTTTTCTACACGATTTCAACAAATTATAGCTTGTATGCTTTTAACAAGGAAGAATATAAACCTGATGATTGGGTAGAAAATATAGACGAAACTATAGATGGCGAATGGTTGGATGGTTTGTTTCATAAAAACGATGGCTATTATACACCTATTGTGATCACGCCGTTTAGAAGTAATGGAAATATAGACATCGAAAAGGAAAACAAACTGGCTTCTCAAAGAGTGATGGCTTTGTCTCTTTTGGCAACAGCACAAGGGCAATCGTTCATTGAAAGTTATGAACCATCAACATTAGAATATAAGTTTGACGACAGTTATAAGGAAAGGACTGAAAGCAATTATCGTTCTTTGATATTTCAAAGATTTAAAAAACTTGACGTAAGCTTGCTCTTTCGCGAATTTGAACGTATTTGGGAGCAGGTGCTTCTGACAACTTATGACGATGATATAACAGAAACATCAAGAGACCGATATGAAATGGCTTTATTCTATTTAGCATATAAGACCGTGAAAATATGCTTTACATACGAAGATTACTGGAAGACTCTTGATGTCAATACTCTGATACAGAACTCGGATGACCAAAATGTACTAATGGATTATATCCATAATGGATTTAGGAAAAGAAGTCGGAATGTTGTAAGCAAACTGATAAAAGAAATAAATGATTCAGAGAATAACAGAAGCCATATCACACTGAAAATATCAATCTGTTTGGAATATATGAAAAATTTATTCCAGCATAGAGTAGTTTGGGGCCGACAAGCAGATAGGCCGATTAAAGAGTTATTGAAAGACAAGAAAGTCGAGACGTTTAATGATGCAATATCACTGCTCCCTCCTGCTTTCTATACAGTGAACATGACTTTCAAAGAAGTTCAGATTAGTTTTCGTGTGCAAGATCATCCTGAAAGCAATTGGGTATTGACAGGGGATAATGAATTTACACTTGGTAAAATGAGTAGTGGTGAAAGGCAAATGTTATATAGTTTGAGCTACGTTTTGTATCATATCAAAAATATACAAAGTGTGAAGGAAGATGAAAATCGTGTAGGATATCACAATATCTGTTTGATTTTCGATGAGGTTGAGTTATACTATCATCCTGATTATCAGAGACGTTTCTTGGGAATGTTATTCGAAGCCATGAAATGGTGCCATATAGATACCGAGGTCATTCATTCTATCCAAATATTGATGGTAACTCATTCTCCTTTTGTGTTGAGTGACATGATGACACAAAACACTTTGTACCTTAAAAACGGACAGGTGCAAAAGGTGAATGCACAGACATTTGGAGCCAATTATTACGAAATGCTGAATAAGAGCTTCTTCTTTGACAAGAGTGCCATCGGGACTATAGCCTCAGAGGTTATCGGAAACATGATACAAAGGAAAAATAATGAGGAGAAAATAGGGAAAGAAGAACTTGAGATTGTAGGAGATAATTTTATTAGAAATTATCTCGAAGAATAAAAGTATTTTATGTTCAAATTATACAAACCTACAAATGGCGAAGATGCAGCATACGCAAAAGTGTATGCTGCAAAGTTGTTGCCATTAATTAACGCATACCTTGGAGGTAAGGTGCTTGATGTTATGGTCAAGAATAGAGGGGTTGTACATTTGGCTGTTGATACTAAAAGTCTAACAAGGAGGTTCTTGGAAAAGCTGTCTGACCAAAATTGGTTGGAAAAGTTTCTGTTGATGAATCCTTCTCAACAAGTGTCTTTTATCAAATACCTTGAAAGCTTACGATACCCGAATGAACTGATTTTCAAAAGACTCTTGGCTGGAACTTTTGACAAATATAACTTGACACGAGGTGGGTACTTTGACCATTTTAACGAAATTATATATGACATCTTTGTCAATGGAATATATGATGGAGACGGAACCTTTGACAAACACAATTTCATCCAAAACACAGGCTTAAAAATTTGTCCCTATTGCGGAATGGAATACATACGACCAACAAATAAGAGCAAGAAACAAATAGACCATTTCTTTCCAAAACGTAAATACCCATTCTTGGCATTATGTTATTACAACTTAATACCATCATGCGACATTTGTAATGAATCACCCAATAAAGGAGCGAAAGATCCTATAGAAAAAGTCTTTGACGGCAAAAACATCATGCACCCTTATTGCTTCAAAGAGCCAAAGGTTCGTTTTCATTTGGCATTTAATGGAATAGATATGTATGATGCAAGTAACTTTAAAATAAAAGTTGGTTTCTCCGAAGCAAAATACAGGGATGGATATGTTGATTTTTTCGATGTAATCGATAGATATGAAATTCATAACGAGGAAGCAGCGCAAGATTACAGGAGATTGATGGATATTATGACTTTGCCTTTTTATGACAGAATGGGAATGGTCGAAGTTCGAAAGCGTTTATTTGCTTATGGTGTGGGGAAAGATAATCCACAAAATCAATTGTTTTACAAAATGCGTAATGACATATTCAAACAGATACTTGGGAAAAGAATAGTTGGAGACTATTACACCAAGTATTCTGGCGATGGAACAGAACGTTTAAAATGAAGTATTATGGCACAATTCATCGAATTACATTGCAAGCATAATGGCAATCCACTATATGTAAATGTGGACTCTATTGCATTCATAGAAAATGAGAACGGACGGGTATATATAAACTTCTTGATGCAAAGAGTATCAACAAGTGGTAATAGTAATGTATCAAGTTATGTTTATCGAGAAGAAGTTGCAGAAACATATTCGCAGATCAAGTCAAAAATAGAAGAATAAGATGGAAGATTTTATTATACCCATAGATTTGGCAATAAAAGGGTTTTACAATCATCTTCTTGCTAATCCAAGAACTATACTGTCATCTAAATTTGGTGATGGTAAGTCTTATTTTTTGGAGAACTTCAAGAATACAGATTTCGTAAAGGAGCAATTTGTCTTCTTGACAATATATCCTGTCAATTACCAAGTTGCATCCAATGAGGATATATTTAACTTAATCAAGCGAGACATCTTGTTTCAGCTCATGCTGAATGACATGATTTCTAACAATGTCATTATTCCAAAAGACATCGCTCTTTGGGCATACATTCAAAACAAGAAATACTCTTTGGCATTAGACCTCATCAATTATGTTGCAGACATAGCTGTTCCATGTGAATATCTTCCAAAAATAATGTTGGCAATAAAAGGGCTTCGGTTGTTTAAGGATTTGAAAGAAAAAGTCAGAGATTTTACCAAGAAAAATAATGAAGATGACATATTGAGTGAGTTTTTGGATAATGCCGACAGTAGTACAATATATGAAGATGACATTGTTACAGCGATTGTAAAACGTTCTGTTGCAGATTTCAAAAGAAGAACAAAAAAGGATGTGGTCTTGATAATTGAAGACTTGGACAGAATCGACCCCGCACATCTCTTCCGCATATTGAATATCTTTTCCGCCCACATGGATTATGGCTATAAATATTTTACAAAACCGGAAACAACACTGATAGGTAATAAGTTCGGACTTGACAACGTGGTACTTGTTTCTGATTATTCTAATGTAAGAAAGATATTCAAACATTTCTATGGTGAGCGTACTGATTTTCAAGGATACATAGGAAAATTCCTGTCAAGTAACCCATTTGCATATTCACTCAAACATGAGCGAATGAAGTATATCTACGAAAGATTGTCTTTAATCACGGATTGTCCTGTATCATTGATTAAAATTGTAATAACAGAAGGTCAACTCGAAAATAAGACTATCCGTGACATCATTCATTCCTTTGAGATAGATAAGCAGATATATAAAGAGGCAAAAGCTATTGTAGATGGGAAAACAGTAACGTTATGTCCTGCCATGCTAAAATTATTCGCTGTGATGAGAAGAATGGGAACGCCCAATGATGAAATGGCAGATATTCCTGCAAGAATTTATGCTACAAATCAAAATTTATATTTTGAATATGTTGCTCCATATATGCTGCTAACAAATAATGACAAGATAGGGACAGAAGTAGCTATCAATTATAAAGATGAAGATGGCATACAATATCAGCAACGATGTAGAATAAACGAGGAAACAGGAAAAGGAGAGTCAAGTGGCCTGTTCCGTTATAATGGAAAGGAAGAAAAGACAGATTTCTCTTCTATCGTTAAAAGTATGTTAGAATATATAGTGGACTAAAAAGATGGAACCAAACAACACCCAACATAAATCCTACCTCTGGCATCTCGACATTGAGCCGTTCACATGGCATACATTCTACGGTGAGCAATGTCCATCATTCGTTACCGAAGAGAATAAAGAGGCTTGGAAACGCTATCTGACGAAAATTATCAAACAGCACCTGAAGCCAGAGGTGATGAAAACAGTTGAGTTTAGGGATATTGAAACGAAGATAAGGGAAGAGGAACTGCTGCGCATACAATGGGACGAGAAGAGAAAACGGTCTATGGAGAAGCAGCGGTATCGTGCCAAGATGGAACGACCGAGAATCAACTATATCCCGAAAGGACTGACCGTTGACTATGAAGCGGAATATTCCAAGTACCTGATGCAGGAAGTTACTTTCGTGCCAAAGGACAATGACGACTTCATGGCTCAGTTGCGCCTGTTGGAACGATGGCACAAAAAATCCATTCCACAGATATTGGCCAAGAACAGACCCGATACTGCGTATGCCATCGCCATGACGCTATGCATACATATACCACTGCTCATCAACCGTGATGACATACAAGAACTGGTCGGCGAATACAAAAGACGTATCGGGAAACTGATATTCGACAGCTATCATGCCTTGGTTGAAACTGTCAAGGCATGGAACAATGAGGAGAAGCGGCAGGAGGTTTGTCGATTTATCGCTGAGAATGCAGGACAATACCAACATTATCGAGGGATGAAGAAAAGGCTGATGGATTTGATGCCAGAGATGGCTTTTGAGGGTGAGCCTGTGGCTGTGGTTCGTGAGCCGAATGACTTCGAGATATAGAGCAATCGATTATCAACAACACAAACTTCACTAACAATGAAACAGAACATGAAGAGAAAAGCACCTATACTTTTACCTGTGTTCACAACCAGTGTGCCTTTGGATTTTCCGCCAGAAGGCACGTTTGCGTTCAACAAGAAGACCCATAAGCAGTTGGAGGTGACGGTGAGGATCAACGAGCACCAGTACTTCAACATGAACTTCCTGAACCATGATGGATATATCATGGCATGCTGCAGATGGGCGCATGTGCTGGACTTTGCAGAGAACGGTTATGACCGCTATGAGCATATCATCAAAAAATATTTCCGGAAGAAATATCCTGTCATCAGCAGTCTGTATGGACAACATACTGATACGGCTGAGGACATCCACATCTCCACCATCGGCTTTGAAGGCAATCCAAAGGAATGGTATATCTCCATGCGCATCTATGGAGAAAAGTTTGATGACCTGCTGCATGGCAATCTGCTAATGAACGTGGCGTTTGCCTCTGCTGTGGGTAATCTGTGCATGGCAAGCGTGGACGTGTTCAAGGAAATCATGAAGAGTGATGCCAAGCAGCCGAAGATATTGCTGAAGGAGTTGACTGGTATCGACGAGATAGACAAGGACTTTGACTTCGGCAATTATCTGGATGCCAGGAATCCTGAGACAGGCGAGATTATATCGGCAGCGAGAGAAGACGGTAAGGCTTCGGGAGTGGAACTGCCTGAGGAAATAGAAATGCCACAGAACATGGAGATGTACCCAGTTAGTACCTATTTCTTTTTCTTCACGGAAACGCTGAAAGACATGGACTTTGTCATATTCTGTAATGCCTTGTATTTTGAAATCTATGGCATGATGAGGAAGTTGAAGGAATATGGATTCTTTACTGAAGAAAAGATGGAAGAACTGGATAAAACCGTTTCTATCTTGGGTGATAAGATGATAGCAGGAGAAGATGCCGGTACTGAGCGACTGCGGATTACATCAACTGTATATCTGATAACGAAGAAGATGCGTACACCATTGTTGGAAGAGAAATTCCATGTCAAGGAGACAGAAGAAGGTAAGTTAGCCTTGGAACTGGATGGGTATATCAAGAAACTTATATGGCGAAAATGGGACACCACCTATCTGGAAGAGCGAATGAATCAAGAGGATGAGATCACAGCAAAGGTAGAAGCAGACCAAGCTGTTGTCAAGAAAAAAAGTGCAGAATGGAAAGCCATCATGGCAGGAATGTCGTTTAATGCCTTTCTGGTGTTCCACAAAAAGATGAATGAACTGATGAAGACCAAGAAGGCAACACTCGTCAAGTATGGTTTCCTTGCACTGGAGATGCTGGATAACCATAAGCGCTATTGGGCATGTTCCTACTATTGGCACAACAAGGAATATGATGAACAGGAATATATGAGGTGCAGAAAACAGACTGAAATCATCGTAACCATCTTCTATGAAGGTATTCTGAGAGGAA
>OLFV01000819.1_pt1 | contig 34050 bp, 26 predicted proteins | sample 1605551 | NCBI WGS metagenome assembly OLFV01 (sample SAMEA3888922, study PRJEB22519) | human gut metagenome | biome: human gut; feature: human-associated habitat; material: faeces | place: Denmark | collected 2011 | reverse complement strand
AGGTAACGGATTTTTATCATCCTGGTGATGAAGGCGGTTTGGCTTGGAATGATCCAGAGATTGGTATAGATTGGCCTATGTTGACAGGTACATACAAGGGCACAGCAGATGCTGAGGGCTATCTGGTGGATGGTGTGGCCTTGAACCTTTCTGACAAGGACAAAAAATTGAGCACCTTGAAGGAGCTAATAAGATGAAGGTTTTTGTAACAGGAGCCAATGGTCAGCTGGGCCATGATGTAGTCAACGAGCTGGTGACTAGAGGCCATGAAGCCATTGCCTCTGGCAGTGGGGAAAAATACACCGGGGTACAGGATGGCACGGCTGTCTGTAGTGCACCCTATTATTCAATGGATATTTGTCAGCGGGAGAATGTAAGACAGGTATTGCTGGCTGTAAAACCAGATGCAGTTATTCATTGTGCTGCCTGGACCAATGTGGATGGTGCAGAGGAGCCGGAGAACAAGCCAAAGGCACTGGCGGTTAACGGTGAGGGCACATCCAATATAGTAGATGCTTGCAATTATTTGGATTGCAAGATGATGTATATTTCCACAGATTATGTCTTTAATGGTCAGGGCACAGAGCCGTGGCAGGCAGATTGTCAGGATTATGATCCCATGAATGTTTATGGCTTTGGCAAGCTAATGGGAGAGCTGGTAGTAAAGGAATGTCTCAAAAAATTCTTTGTGGTCAGGATTTCCTGGGTATTCGGCCGTAATGGCGGCAATTTTGTAGATACCATGCTGCGGGTAGGCAGTAATCATTCTCAGCTCAAGGTGGTTAATGACCAGATTGGCAGACCAACCTATACCTTGGATTTGTCCCGCCTGCTGGTGGATATGATAGAATCTGAAAAATATGGATTTTACAATGCCACCAATGAGGGTAATAATATTAGCTGGTATGATTTTGCCAAGGAAATATTCCGTCAGGGGGATATGCCTGTGGAGGTGCTGCCAGTTACCACCGAGGAATATGGCATCAGTAAGGCACAACGACCGTTTAATAGTCGGTTGGACACCAGCAAATTGGCGGAGCAGGGCTTTCGGCCTTTGCCTGATTGGCAGGATGCCTTGAAGCGCTATCTGCTGGACAAAAATAGACAATAGAAAAAATATATATAACGAGGTGTCCGATATCTCTTACCTCTATAGGTGGCGGGAAGCCGTGCTAATGACATGGTGGAGTTAATATCTCAACCCTCGTCGAAACCCCATTGAAAGAAAATGCAGAGGCATTTTCTTTGAATAATGTAGGGGTTATAGAAATGTATGAGCAATATTCGAAGTTGGTTTTACCATGAAAGGACGGTTTTTATTTTATGACAGGTAAATTATATGGTATTGGTGTAGGCCCTGGGGATCCAGAGCTTTTGACCGTCAAAGCAATAAACGCCATCAAGAAGCTGGATGTGATTATTGCCCCTAAAACGGAAAAGAAGGATGGCTCTGTGGCTTTGAATATTGCTAAGGAGCATGTCTGTCCTGAGACAGAGATTATTTATCAGGTTTTTCCTATGACTGTTGGCTTTGCTGCTGATGATACTGCTTGGCAGAACAACAAAAAAGAGATATTGGCCCTGTTGGAGCAGGGAAAGAATGTGGGCTTTTTGACTATTGGGGATCCAATGTTTTACAGCACCTACATCTATGTTTTCCGTCTGCTGCAGCAGGAAAAGGTGGAGATTGAAACCATTCCTGGCATTCCAGCATTTTGCGCTATTGGCAGTGCTACCAATACCCCAATTGTGGAGGGAGATTGCATTCTCAGCATTATTCCTGCCAATATGCCAGAGGAAAGAGTCAAGGCAGCTCTTAAAACCTGTGATAATGCAGTGCTGATGAAGGTTTATAAGAATTCTGATGAGGTTATAGATATGCTGGCAGCAGAAGGCTTGGCAAAACAGGCTGTCTTGGCCAGTCGCTGTGGCCTGGACGATGAAGTGATTATTCGTGACATCAGCCAGGAAAAAGGCAGAAAGCTGAATTATCTTTCTACTATTTTGACTAGAAAAGATAAGTAATAAGTCAGTTGTAAAACTTAATTACTGTTTGTAAGAGTAAATTCCACCTTGTAAGAGTAAATTTTACGGGGTGGATTTTATTTATGTGACTGCTGTTTTGCGTTGATGGAAAAAGTGTGATAGTATAAGGGAAAGAGGTGTGGGATATTGTAGAAAAGGGGCGGTAATATGGGAATATATCTCAATCCTGGCAGTGATATGTTTCAGCAGTCACTTAACAGTATGATTTTTGTAGACAAGAGTGATATTATTGCGGAATTGAACAAAATCATCAATACAAATGAAAAATATATATGTATTAGCCGTCCAAGAAGATTTGGCAAATCTATGACTATGAACATGGTGTCGGCATATTATGACAGGACAGTAAAAAGCGATTGTTTTGAAGGTTTGAAAATTGCACAAAACAGTGATTTTGACAAGCATAGAGGACAATATGATGTGTTACACTTGAATATGCAGTCGGCATTAAGCAGAACAAAAAACATGAGCGAATTGTTGGCATGGGTGACGAAGAATGTTTTGTGGGATTTATTGACAGAATATGCAGACTTGCGATTCTTTGATGATACAGATATGATACGAACTATGCAAGATGTTCATATGCATACTAAACGCAAATTTGTCATCTTAATTGATGAATGGGACTGCATTTTCCGGGAGGAAAAAAATCATCTGCAAGAACAAAAAATGTATCTGGATTTTTTGAGGGATTGGCTCAAGGACAATCCTTGTATTGCCTTGACCTATATGACAGGCATACTGCCTATCAAAAAATATGGCACCCACTCTGCCTTGAATATGTTTCGAGAGATTTCCATGATGAATCCTGTGGAATACGCTGGATTTACTGGCTTTACGGAAAGTGAAGTAAAAGAACTGTGCCAAAAATACCAGATGGATTTCGAGGAAACAAAAAAATGGTATGATGGATATACTTTCCCTATGTGCAGGTCTATCTATAATCCTCGGTCTATTGTTTCCGCTATGCAGTCCAGATTCTTTGACAGCTATTGGAATCAGACAGAAACCTTTGATGCATTGCGTATCTATATTGATATGAATTTCGACGGCCTGAGGGATGCTGTTATTACCCTAATGGCAGGGAACAGATTGCATATTGATGTGCGCAGTTTTACTAATGATATGGTGACTTTCAATACATATGAAGATATTTTCTCTCTTTTGGTGCACTTAGGTTACCTGGCCTATGATGTAGAAAAACAAGAGGTATTTATCCCCAACAAGGAAGTAATGCAGGAGTTTGTTACAGCAACCAGCGTTTCCAGATGGCATGAGATTGTCAATTCTGTAAAAAAATCCAGACAGCTCCTTCAGGCAACATTTGATAGGGATGAGGAGGCCGTAGCAGCTGGTGTTGAAGCAGCCCATTTTGAAACCAGTCATTTGCAGTACAATGATGAAAATGCCCTTTCCTATGTTGTATCATTGGCATATTATGCGGCAAGAGAATATTATACCACGGTTAGAGAAATGCCAACAGGTAAAGGATTTGCTGACATGGTCTTTTTGCCTCGAAAAAAATATGCTGATAAACCAGCTATGATTGTTGAGCTGAAATGGGACAAGGGAGCAAATACTGCTATTAAGCAGATTAAGGCAAAACAGTATGTTGAGGCATTGCAGGACTATCATGGTCAGATACTGCTGGTGGGCATCAGTTATGACAAGAAAAGCCGCAAGCACCAATGTCGGATTGAGAAAATTGACTAAATACGAAGTGAAAGTTAGTTTTACAAATTACGGAGTCATAATTCTGTCAAACAGAGTTGTGGCTCTCTTTTTTTTATATAGAATTTCTGATATAATATTTCGGTTAGAACGAAATAGTTTCCCTAGGCTTTTTTGATCTAGGGTGTGTGGATAACGGAGGGTTTTATTGTGGTTGAGCTTTTGGCACCGGCTGGCAGTCGGGAAGCGTTGGCAGCAGCAGTGGAGAGCGGTGCCAATGCGGTATATCTGGCGGGAAATATGTTTGGCGCTCGTGCCTATGCGGATAATTTTGATGAAGAAGGGCTAAAGGAAGCCATACATTTTGCCCATATGCGAAATGTTCATGTTCATGTAACTGTAAATACCATTGTTGATGATAATGAATTGCCAGGATTGAAGCAGTATTTGCGGTTTCTCTATGAAGCAGGAGCAGATGCTGTACTGGTGCAGGATTTGGGGGCAGCCCGCATAGTTAGAGAAGTTGTGCCAGAGCTTCCTATGCATGCCAGTACCCAGATGACAGTACACAATTTGGACGGAGTGCGGGCATTGGAGGATCTGGGCTTTAGCCGGGTGGTGCTGTCTAGAGAGCTGTCCTTGGAGGCTATTCGTCATATCTGTAGTGAAGCCAAGGCAGAGATAGAGGTTTTTGTTCATGGTGCTCTCTGTGTATGTTACTCTGGGCAGTGCCTGATGAGCAGTATGATTGGGGGACGCAGTGGCAATCGTGGTCGTTGCGCCCAGCCTTGCCGCCTGCCATATACTTTGGTGGATGAAAATGATAATGATTTGTTAGCTGGCAGCGCTGGTCAGTATCTTTTAAGTCCCAGGGATTTAAAAACCATTGATTTGTTGCCAGAGCTTCTAAAGGCAGGAGTAAGCTCCCTTAAAATCGAGGGGCGTATGAAACGGCCAGAATATGTGGCTACAGCAGTAGGCTGTTATCGGCGGGCTGTGGATAGCTGGCTTCAGGGAGATTTTCAGGTACGTCCCCAGGACAGTCAGGCTCTGGCTCAGATTTTTAATCGGGATTTTACTACAGCCTATTTGGAGGAAAAGCAGGGCCGAAATATGATGAGCGACAAACGGCCAAATAATAGAGGCCTGATGCTAGGTCGAGTTCTAAGCTATGATACCGGCAATGGCATGGTGTCTATGAAGCTGAATACAGATTTGCAGGCCGGCGATCAGGTAGACTTCTGGGTAAAGGTGGGGGGACGAGTTACTACTACCATTCAAAAGCTGTATCTGGTTAAGGAAGCTAAGAATAGCAAAAATGCCAAAAACACCAAGGGGAAGAAGCAGAAAGCAGGTAAGGCTGCATCCCATAAGGATAAATTATCGGATGGTCTGAATATGCAAAATCTGGTGCCTGTTCAGCAGGGAGCTTCTGGCACTGTAGTGGCCTTTGCTGTTGCAGGCAGAGTGTTCCCAGGAGATAGAGCCTTTAAGGTTCTGGATAGTAAATTAATGGAGGAAGCCAAGGCTATGTACGCCTCTGGCGCTCCTGTCCGTAGATATAATATTAAGGCTCAGGTTACAGCAGCTGTAGGTGAACCCTTGGTTATTCAACTGGAGGATGAGGCAGGCCATGTAGCCGTGGCAGCTACTGAGTTTATTGGGGAGCCAGCCCTGAAACGGCCTTTAAGCAGGGAAGTAGTGGAAAAACAGCTGGGCCGTTTGGGCAGCAGTATTTTCCATTTGCAGGAGCTGGTTGTGGATATTGCTGGTCAGGTTATGATTCCTGTCAGCGAGATTAACGAGGCTCGCCGCAAGGCTGTAGAGGAGCTGGAAAACCAGCGCTTGGCAGATTTTCAACAGCAGGCAGGAGAGTTTTCTCGTCAAGTTGCCAAAAATATTCGTCAAGGCATTGCCAATATTCAGCAGGAACTGCTTCGCCGACAGGCCAAAACCCAGGCCAGAGATATTGTAAGGCCTGCCACCAAGGGGGGCTATATTACAGTAGTGGCAGATAATATTCCTCGTGTAAAGGCAGCTTTGGCAAACGGCGCCAGAAGAATTGTCTTTGGTGGGGAAAGCTACAGCCATGAGAATATCACGCTGGATATGTGCCGTCAGGCAGCAGAGCTGGCTCATGAATATGGGGCGGCCATTGTACTGAACACACCTAGAATCATTAGAGATGGTGAGCTGGCAAGATTCCACAGCTGGCTGAAAACGGTGGATACATATCCAATAGATGCTATTAGCGTGCATAATATTGGCACGCTCCATGCAGTGCGTCAGCTAACCAGTCTGCCTATAGAGGCGGATTACTCCCTGATTAGCTATAATGTAGAGACATTGCGGCATTTGCAGGAGCTGGGGGCAGATAGAGTGGTGCTGTCACCAGAGCTGAATATGTCTCAGCTAGAGAAGCTGGGACAGGAAAGCCCTCTGCCTTTGGAATGTCTGGTAGATGCTCATTTGGAGCTGATGGTATCTGAATATTGCTGTACAGGCAGTTTCCTAGGAGGCTTGGATACAGGACATTGCTCAGCGCCATGTGTGGCTATGAAAAAGAAATTTTATCTCAAGGATAGAAAAAATATACGCTTCCCATTGGTGATGGATCAATATTGCCATATGCATCTTCTCAATGCCAACAGGCTGAGTATGCTGCCTCATGCTATGAAATTCCGGTCTATGGGTATAGCTGGTTTGCGCATTGATGGCAGGTATTTGGCTCCGGATAAATTGGGCCAGCTAGTAAAGAACTATGGCATTTACATGGTTCGCCGTAAGGAAATCAGCGAGGCAGAAAGACCAGAGGTAGAGAAGCTGGAGGGCAGGAACATTACCAGAGGTCACTACTTTAGGGGCGTTTTGTAATATAGATATAGGAGAAATAAATTGAAACAGGAATCCTTCAAGGTTTTAGAATATAAGAGAATATTATCCAGACTGGCAGAAAAGGCAGGCACCAAATTAGGCAAGGAGCTGGCTTTGGGACTGCTGCCTGTTAGTGATAGTGAGGATGTTAAGGAAAGATTGCGCCAGACTGCCGAGGCGGTCTATGTATCTTCCACAGCCCATCCTCCTTTGGGTGGCATTAAGGATATTCGGGAGAGTATCAAAAAAATTGGTTTAGGGGCTGTTCTGGACCCAGCAGAGCTGTTGGATATTCTGACTACCATGTATGCCATGCGGGAAATTAAGCGGTTTTTCAAGGAGCTGGAAATGGAGGCTCCTATTCTGAAAAGCTGGGCCAGCAATCTGGAAATTTTGGGCCAGCTGGAGCGGAATCTGGAGCATATTGTAGACGAGCATGGCAATCTTCGCGATGATGCCAGCGTAGAGCTGCGGCGGATTCGTCGGGAAATCAAGGTTAGCCAGGTCAAAATCAAGGATCATCTGGCAGGACTTTTGCATAACAATGAATACCAGAAGTATTTTCAGGAAAATATTGTTACCATGCGTGGGGATAGATATGTACTGCCAGTCAAGCAGGAGTATCGCCAGAGCATACCAGGTATTGTCCACGACCAGTCTGCCACCGGCTCCACCTTGTTTATTGAGCCAATGGCTGTGGTAAATCTTAACAATGATATAAAACAGCTTACAGCAGCGGAGCGCCATGAGGTGGAGCGGATTCTGCGGGAGGCCTCTCAGCAGATTCGCAAAAACGATGTACAGCTTATGGACAATTGCGAAATCATGGCTCAGATTGATTTTGCCTTTGCCAAGGCAGCCTTGGCTTATGAAATGAAGGCCACAGAGCCTATTATTAGTGAGGATAGAGTAACTAAGCTGTTGTCTGCTCGCCATCCACTTTTGCCAGCAGACAAGGTAGTACCTATTGATATTACTCTGGGTGAAAAATTTACGATGCTGTTGGTAACAGGCCCTAATACTGGCGGTAAAACCGTTACCATGAAAACCCTTGGCCTTTTGGTGCTGATGTGTCAGGCAGGATTGTTCCTGCCTGCAGAGTCTGGCTCCCAGATGGCTGTTTATAATAATATTTACGCAGATATTGGCGATGAGCAGAGCATTGAGCAAAGCCTTAGTACCTTTTCTGCTCATATGACTCATTTGGTGTCTATTTTGGAGCAGGTGGAATCTGATGATTTGCTGCTTCTAGATGAGCTGGGAGCCGGCACAGATCCAGAGGAGGGCGCGGCCTTGGCCATGTCTATTCTGGAGCGGTTATTGACCATTAAGGCTTCTGTAGTGGCTACCACCCATTATTCCGAGCTAAAGACCTTTGCCTTTGGCCGGGAGAGGATTGAAAATGCCTGTGTGGAATTTGATGTGGCTACCCTGCGACCTACTTATCGTCTGCTGATTGGTATTCCAGGAGCCAGTAACGCCTTTGCCATTAGCCGTAGACTGGGCCTAAGCGAATCCCTGATTATTCGGGCCAAGCAGTTGATTCAGGCTGACCATGCCCAGTTTGAGCAGGTTATTAATCAGCTGGAAAAGGAAAAAATGCTTTATGAGCAGATGAATGCGGATATTGAAACCAGATTGCGCCGGGCGGAGCAGATGGAGGCCAGAGCTGAGGCTATGCGGGTGGAGCTGAATCAGAAGAAGGCTGATATTATCCGCAAGGCCAAGGATGAGGGAGCTGTGCTGGTTCGCCGTATGCGTCGGGAATCTGAGGCTGTTATCAAGGAATTGAAAGAGCAGTTTAACGATCAGGGTATCCAGAAGCGACAGGCTGCTATTCAGGAGGCTAGAGCCAGAATTGATGAGGCAGCAGGCAAGGTCCGTCAGGGTATTGTTTCCGTCAAGGCCTATCGCAAGTCTGTGGATTTGAAGGAGCTGGAGGCTGGAGATATTGTTTATGTCACCAAGCTGGATCAAAAGGGAACAGTGCTTTCTGTGAAGGGCAAGGAGCTGGAGGTTCAGCTGGGCAGTATGAAGATAAATGTCAAGGCCAAGGAATGTAAATTTGTGGATAAGGCTCCCAAGGAAAAAAAGACTTCTGCTGGCAATGGCAAAAAATCTGGCAGCAGGGGCAACAGCTTCATGGGTAAAACTCAGCAGGCCCACCGGGATATTGATATTCGTGGCATGATGGTGGATGAAGCTGAAGTAGCCTTGGATAGATTTATTGATGATTCTGTTATGGCAGGTTTGAGTCAGGTGTTGATTATTCATGGCAAGGGTACCGGGGCCCTGCGAAAGGGTGTACACAGTTATTTGAAGCGCCATCGCAATGTGGCCAATTTTAATTTCGCTGATATGAGCGAAGGAGGAACTGGAGCAACCTTGGTGGAACTGCAATAATTGTCTACCCAAGAAGGTATTTTTGTGGTAAAATGTATTCTGTATTTGTGTGATTAAATGTTTATCACTCTTACTAAGGAGGCATTCCATGGAAAAGCGTACAGGAGCGGCCAAGAGAACAAGGCAGGCTCATAAACCGCCCCAGAAAAATAGCGGTACTAGAATATTGACTGTCTTTGCTGTAATTTTGGCGGTGATGATAGCAGGTGTTGGTTGCGGATTTCTGACAGCAACCCTGAATACCAAGCAGGATTTGGAGGATGTAAGGCCGGCGGCTTCCTCACATATTTATGATATTAATGGCAACGAGCTGGCTAATGTTCATGCTGAACAGAATCGAGTGCCGGTAAAAATCGACAAGATTCCAGAGCATTTGAAGGATGCTTTTATTGCCGTGGAGGATGTGCGGTTCTATGAGCATGCTGGTGTAGACCCCAAGGGTATTATGCGTGCTGTTATAGCCAATATTACCAACAAGGGTGTATCTGAGGGTGGTTCTACCATTACTCAGCAGCTGGCCAAGAATGCTTACTTGACTCAGGATAGAACTCTGAAACGCAAGATTCAGGAGGTTTTCCTGGCTTTGCAGCTGGAACGGAAATATACCAAGGATGAGATACTGGAACTTTATCTGAATCAGATTTATTTTGGTCAGGGTGCCTATGGTGTTCAGGCTGCAGCCAAAACCTATTTTGGCAAAAATGTTGAGGATTTGGATTTGAATGAATGTGCCATGCTGGCCGGTATTCCCAAGAGTCCAAATTATTTCTCACCTTTGAACAATTTGCAGGCGGCTCAGGAGCGCAAGGGCGTAGTTTTGGACCAGATGTCTAAATATGGTTATATTAGCAGTTCCACAGCTGCCAAGACCAAGGCCGAAAATCTAAATCTAGTTAAATCTCAGCCTCAGTCTGACAATCATTTTGCTTCATATTTCATCGATTATGTAACTCAGCAGATGATTGAAAAATATGGCGCCGATGCCGTATATCAGGAAGGTCTGAAGATTTATACTACCTTGGATAAGGATATGCAGCAGGCAGCAGAGGCAGCTATGCAGAATCTGCCTAACTACTCCACTGATGGCAGCGGCAACAAGCAGCCACAGGGAGCACTGGTAGCTATTGAACCATCCACAGGCTATATCAAGGCTATGGTAGGTGGTCGTGGCACAGATCAGTTTAATCGTGCTACTATGGCAGAAAGACAGCCAGGCTCAGCCTTTAAGCCATTTGTCTTTGCAGCAGCCTTGGAGAATGGTTTGACACCATCCTCTACTGTTGAGGATAAGCCAATTAATATTGGGGGCTGGCAGCCTCAGAACTATAGCCGTAATTTTAGCGGTACTGTTACCATGCGTTATGTGGCAGAACACTCCTTGAATGTACCTACGGTACGGATTGCCCAGGAGGTGGGCATGGATAAAATTATTTATCTAGCTGAGAAGATGGGTATTTCCACCTTTGTTAAGGAGGGTGCTGCCAATGATATGAACTATGCAGTGACCATTGGTGGTATGACCAAGGGTGTAACTCCTCTGGAAATGACCAGCGCCTATGGTACTTTTGCCAATGACGGTGTTCATGTGGCACCGGTGGCTATTGTCAAGGTAGTGAATCAGAAGGGGGAGGTTCTGGAGGAAGCTCATCCAAAATCTGAGCAGGCAATCAAAAAGACCTCTGCCAATGAGCTGACCAGTATGTTGATGGGAGTTATTGCCAGAGGTACTGGTACTGGTGCCAATATTGGCAGACCAGCAGCAGGCAAGACTGGTACTACAGATAATTATCAGGATGCCTGGTTTGTAGGCTATGTACCTGATTTGGTAGCCGGTGTCTGGGTGGGCTGTGATGATAATTCCCGCATGGGAAATATGACTGGCGGTACTACCCCGGCAGCCATCTGGAAAGCCTTTATGTCCAAGGCGGTTCAGTCCATGCCAAATAAGAATTTTAGCGGTGCATATCTGACACAATCATCTGATAAGCCAGTGGCTTCCGATAAGGAAAAGGATAAGGATGCCAAGGATAAGGACGGTAAGGATACTAAAAAGGATGCCAAGAATCAGCAGCAGACCAATGGTAATAATGCTGGTGGCCAGTCTGCGCCACAGGCACCAGATGCAGCTCCGGCACCAGCAGCACCAGCACCGGTTCCGGGAGCTGGCGGTAAAAAGGCTAATTAATTGCTAAGTTGGGGCCGATAGGGAAAAAACTATTGGCCCATACAAGGAGAGATAGATAAAGTGAGTACAAGTATTTTTGATGTATTGAAGGAAAGAGGCTATATTGCCCAATGCACCAACGAGGACGAAGTGCGGAAAATGCTGGCTAACGAGAAGGTAACCTTCTATGTAGGCTTTGATCCAACAGCAGACAGCCTTCATGTAGGTCATTTCCTGGGCTTGATGGTTATGGCCCATATGCAGAGAGCAGGTCATCGTCCTATTTGTCTGGTAGGCGGCGGTACTGGTACTGTAGGTGATCCATCTGGTCGTACCGATATGCGCAAGATGCTTACAGATGAGGATATTGAGTACAATTGCAATCGCTTCAAGGAGCAGATGGCTAGATTTATTGATTTTAGCGACGACAAGGCTCTGATTGTTAACAACGGAGATTGGCTCCGCAAGCTGAACTACATTGAGCTGCTGCGGGATGTAGGACCTCATTTTACTGTTAATCGTATGCTGACAGCTGAGTGCTACAAGAATCGTATGGAAAAGGGCTTGACCTTCCTGGAGTTCAACTACATGATTATGCAGTCCTATGATTTCCTGGAGCTTCATCGTCGTTACAATCTGAAGCTGGAAATGGGTGGCGATGACCAGTGGTCCAATATTATTGGCGGTGTAGAGCTTACCCGTCGCAAGACTGGGGATGCGGTTTATGGTCTCACATTTACTCTGCTGACCAAGAGCGATGGCAAGAAGATGGGTAAAACTGCTGGCGGTGCTCTCTGGCTGGATAAGAAAAAGACTCCTGTCTATGATTTCTATCAGTATTGGCGCAATGTGGACGATGCTGATGTGGAGAAGTGCTTGGCACTTTTGACCTTCCTGCCTATGGAGGAGGTTCATCGTCTGGGCAGCCTGCAGGATGCCGCTATTAATGAGGCCAAGAAGGTATTGGCCTATGAGGTAACCAAGCTGGTACATGGCCAGGAGGAGGCAGACAAGGCTCAGGCTGCTGCAGAGGCTGTATTTGGCGGCTCCGGCTCTAATGAGAATATGCCTACCATTCAGCTGACTGCTGAGAATGAGGGCCAGAAGCTTTTGGATATTCTGGTGGCTGGTCAGGTATTTGAGTCCAAGGGCGAAGGCCGCCGCTTGATTAAGCAGAATGGTCTTTCTCTCAATGATGCCAAGGTGGCAGATCCAGATTATGTATTGACAGATGGGGATTTCACCGATGGTGAGGCTATTGTGAGAAAGGGCAAGAAGAAGTTCTACCGTCTGGTAAAATAATGCTATATGGCTGTAAGGCATATTTTCAGTTCATGCTCTTTGGGGCATAGGCTGTCAATATGCTGATTAACAGCTTTTTATCTGTCCTATGGACAGGCTATACAATAAACAAAGGAGTAATATACATGTCAGGACATTCTAAGTGGGCAAATATTAAGAGAAAAAAAGGCGCAAATGACGCAATTCGTGGCAAGATTACCACCAAAATCGGTCGTGAGATTACTATTGCTGTTCGTATGGGCGGTGCAGATCCTACCGGTAATATGCGTTTGAAGCTGGCTCTCAGCAAGGCCAAGTCTAACAATATTCCAAAGGACAATATCAATCGTGCTATCCAGAAGGGCCTGGGGGCATCTGATGGCAGCAATTATGAGGAGCTGACCTATGAGGGTTATGGTCCTGGCGGCACAGCTGTTATGCTGGATATTCTTACTGATAACCGCAATCGTACTGCAGCAGATATTCGTCACATCTTTTCCAAGCATGGCGGTAATCTGGGTGAGACTGGCTGTGTAGGCTGGATGTTCAAGAAGAGAGCCGTTTTCGTTGTAGAGAAGGAAACCTTTGATGATGAGGATGCCTTGATGGAGCTGGTACTGGAAGCTGGCGCTGAGGATCTGAAGAATGAGGATGATGTATTCGAAATTGTTGCAGAACCAGAGGCATTTGATGATATTGAAAAGGCTCTGGGCGAAAAGGGCATTGAGACCGTTTCCGCAGAGGTTACTATGGTTCCTGATAACACCGTTAAGGTTGAGGGTGATGCTGCTGTAAAGATGCAGAAGATGTTGGATGCTCTTGAAGAAAACGATGATGTTCAGGAAGTATACGGCAACTACGAAATGGACGAGGAAGAGTAAAATTTGATTTATGGGGGCTGCCACATTGATATAATGTGACGGCTCCTTTTTTGCGAGGTGAATTTAGATATGCTGGCATTGGGCATAGATCCTGGCACGGCAATTTGCGGTTATGGTTTTGTGGAGGCTAGAGGCAGCAGACTGATAGCTCATGAATATGGCGCTATTACCACCAGCCCCAAGGCGCCTATGCAGGATAGGCTGATGAAGATATACGACGGTCTGGATGAGCTGATAAAGAAGTATCAGCCAGATGCTATGGGAGTGGAGCAGTTATTTTTTAACCGCAATGTGGATACGGCTATTCCTGTAGGCCAGGCCAGGGGGGTTATTCTGCTAACGGCAGCCAAGAACAATCTCCGTCTTATAGAGAGAACTCCTTTGCAGGTTAAACAGTCTGTAACAGGCTATGGCAAGGCCACCAAGGAGCAGGTTATCTATATGGTAACCAAGATTCTGAATTTGCCCAAGCCGCCTAAGCCTGATGATGTGGCAGATGCATTGGCAGTGGCCATTTGTACTTCCTATATGATGAACAGCTTTACATTTCGGAATAATTTATGAATGTATTCATGTATACATACGGTAAAATGTTAAAAAGTGTGTTTTTGGGGTAGACGAATGACTTTTTTTATATTATAATATAACTCGTTTGAAACGTATTCAGGCTAATAAACCTATTTTAGGGGGAGAGACATGGCTTTAATTGTTAAAAAGTTTGGCGGTAGTTCAGTAGGCTCTACTGAAAAGATTATGAATGTAGCCAAGAGAATTATTGAAGAAAAAAAGCCTGGTGACCAGATTGTTATGGTTGTATCTGCAATGGGTGATACCACAGATGACCTGATTGAGCTGGCCAAGGGCATAAATAGCAATCCTTATCAGTACTCCAGAGAGATGGATATGCTGCTGACCACTGGTGAGCAGGTTTCTATTTCCCTGCTGACAATGGCTTTCAAGAGCCTGGGTCAGAAGGCTATTTCTCTGACTGGTCCTATGGTAGGCATGCGTACCAATTCTGTTCATACCAAGGGCAAGATTGTAGATATTAAGCCATCCCGTGTCCGCAAGGAGCTGGAGAAGGGCAAGATCGTCGTTGTTGCAGGTTTCCAGGGCGCCGATGAAAAGGGCGATCCTGTAACTCTGGGCCGTGGCGGTTCCGATACCTCTGCTGTAGCATTGGCTGGTGCATTGAAGGCTGATGCCTGCGAAATCTATACAGATGTTGACGGTGTATATTCTGCTGATCCTCGTCTGGTACCTGATGCTCGCAAGATGAAGGAGATTACCTACGATGAAATGCTGGAGATGGCTCGTCTGGGAGCTGGCGTTATGCAGCCTCGCTCCGTAGAGATGGGTATGTATTTCAACATTCCAATCCACGTTCGTTCAACCTTTACCAACAAACCAGGCACTATGATTAGGGAGGCATATACAATGGAAGAGAAGGATTTCTTAATTCGTGGCGTAGCCCATGATAGCAATGTAGCAAAGGTAGCAGTTCTGGGTGTTCCAAATGATCCAGGTGTAGCTCATGCTATTTTCTCCGCTTTGTCCGAGAAGAACATTGCTGTAGATATGATTGTTCAGAGTATCAGAAATATTGAAAAGAATGTAACCGATATGGTATTCACCATTACTCAGGATGATTTGGCAGAGGCTAAGAAGATTGTGGATGGCGTTGCTGAGAAGCTTCATGCTGTAGCTGTTCTCATTGAAGAGGATGTAGCCAAGGTTTCCATCGTTGGCGCAGGTATGCTGGGCAACCCTGGTATTGCTACCAGAATGTTTGGCGCTCTGGCTGATGCCAAGGTAAATATTGATGCTATCAGCACCTCTGAAATCAGTATTTCCTGCCTGATTAAGGGTTCTCAGCTGAAGGAAGCTGCCAATGCAATTCATAAGGAGTTCTTCCCAGAGAAGTAATTCTGCATTGAAATAGTCATAAAACAGCAGGTTTGCCAAGGCCTTGTGTTTTGGGTGCCTGCTGTTTGTGAGTTTAGACGAGTTATAGAATTTTGATATATCTAATATATAGGAGGCAATATATATGAGTTCTCAGGTTGCAACCAATCGTGTAGGTAAGAAGCTTGTTGATGTTATCTTTGGTGCCAGCGCTGCTTGCGGCGAGGCTATCAAGGAGCATGGTGCCGAGACTGTTACCAATGCTACCATTGGTGCTATTATGGGCGAGGATGAGAAGCTGGCCTGCATTCCTACTATGGAGAAGGTTTTCCACAATCTGCCTATTGCTGATGCTATTGCTTATGCACCAATTGCTGGTTTGCCAGCTTATCTGAATACCGTTATCGACCTGACCTTTGCTGACAATAAGCCTGAGGGCTATCTGGCAGCTGTAGCTACTGCAGGTGGTACTGGTGCGATTCATCATGCTATTGTGAACTATTCTGAGATTGGCGATCAGGTATTGACCTCTGATTGGTTCTGGGGTACCTACAATGTACTTTGCCAGGAGCAGGGCCGCAGCCTGGCTACCTACAAGCTCTTTGACGAGAACCAGAACTATAATCTGGCTTCCTTGGCAGAGAAGATGGAGGAGCTTTTGTCCAAGCAGGATTCCCTGCTATTGATTATCAACACTCCTGCTCACAATCCTACTGGCTACAGCCTGTCTGAGGCAGATTGGGATGGTGTACTGGAGCTGTGCAACAAATATGCAGCTCAGGGCAAGAAGGTTAATATTATGGTGGATATTGCCTATATTGACTATGCAGGTGAGAAGAACGAAAGCCGTCGCTTTATGAAGAAGTTCAGCAATCTGCCAGAAAATATCTTCACCATGTTTGCTTTCTCCATGTCCAAGGGCTATACCATGTATGGCCAGCGTACTGGTGCTATTATCGGTTTGTCTGCCAACAAGGAGCTGGTTGACGAGTTCGTTAATGTAACCAAGTATTCCAGCCGTGCAACATGGTCCAATATCAACCGTGGTGCTATGGCTGTGCTGAGCAACATTCAGCAGGATCCAGAGCTGCTGGCTGCCTTTGAAAAGGAAAGAGATGATCTCTATGAGATTATTCGTGACCGCGCCGCTATCTTTATGAAGGAGGCCAAGGAATGTGGTCTGAATGCACTGCCATACAAGGCTGGTTTCTTCCTGTCTATTCCTGCTAAGGACTCCAAGGCTGTATGCGATGAGCTCCACAAGGATCTGATTTTCGCAGTACCATTGAAGGCTGGCGTCCGCATTGCAGTATGCTCCGTGCCAAAGAAAAAGATGTACGGCATGGCTGCCAAGGTGCTGAAAGCATTAAAGGCTGTAGAAGGCTGATAAACTAAATAGATGCAAATAAAAACCGGCGGTATCCAATCAGATGCCGCCGGATTTTTTTTGCCCAGATAATTTTATTATCTGGGTTTTTTATTACCCAAATTTACCAAAAAGTTATCCACAGAAAGTGAAAAAATAAAAAATTTACACAATGTCTTGCGGGGGGGGGCATTCGTGTTATTATAATAGACATGTGGATAATTACGAAAAAATTAAAAAATTTTACGGGAGAGTTTGAGTTTTGCAGCAAAATATAATTTCCGAGGCCTGGCGGCCGAAGTTATTTTCTCTGTTACATATTGTGTCGGATTACCTTGCCATTTTACTGGCAGAAAAAACAGCTTTATTTCTGCAGGGCATATTTCGGGTGCAGGCAAGTCAAATGATGATTTTGCCTTGGGATTATCAATACATATATATTCCTGGAATGTTTTTACTTCTTTTGTCCATCAGTGAAAGCTATAAATTCAATAGGCCATCTCTGGAGGTGGCCAGAGATGTAGGCAAAGGATGCTGTGTTGCCATATTGATGTACATGCTGGTAATTTTCCTCATGCGTAATAGCATGCAGGTGTCCAGATACTATGCAGTATGCTTTTTTGCTTTTATGGTTCTCTACATAGGAGTGTTCCGCAATTTGTTAGAGGGAATTTTGAAGAAATGTCCTAATATGCAGGAACCTGTATTGCTTCTGGGAGCTGGCAAAACTGCCGAAATCCTGCTGGATAGATTCCGGCGTGATAATTGTTATAGCTATCGTGTTATAGGTATATTGGATGATCATCCTGTATCAGAACGGTTGCCCAAGGAATATCCACTGTTGGGAACATTTGAGGATGCTTCAGATATTATTCAGAAGCTAGGAGTCCGCACATTGATTATGGCAGTACCTGGACTGCCAGAGGAAAAGCTAAAAAGATTGCTCTACAGCATACAGCATTTGACAGATACCATAGTGTTTACACCGGGATTGGTAGGCTCTCCCCTAGGCAGTGTGGAAATAAGCACTCTCTTTGTAGAGCAATTAACAGTTATCAAGAGCAAGAATAATCTCTCTCGCTGGTATAACCGATGGATAAAATTTGTTTTTGATATGGTAGTGACAGCCATAGGTACTATACTAATTTCCCCTATATTCCTGGCCTTGTGCATATGTGTGGCTATAGATAATAAAGGAAAGGTTATATTTGCTCACCAAAGGGTGGGAAGAAATGGCAAGCTTTTTCCTTGCTACAAATTTCAGACTATGATACCCAATGCTCAGCAGGTTTTGGAAGAATATCTCGAGAATGATCCTCAGGCCAGATTGGAATGGGAAACTAATTTCAAGCTATCCAATGATCCTAGAGTAACCAAGCTAGGTGCTGTTTTGCGTAAAACCAGCTTGGATGAGCTGCCGCAGGTGTTCAACGTGCTGAAGGGGGAGATGAGCCTGGTGGGGCCACGTCCTATCGTCCGTGCCGAGGTGGAAAAGTATGGGGAGAATATCCGTGAATACTACATGGTGCGGCCCGGCATCACCGGCATGTGGCAGACCAGCGGCAGGAGCGATACAACCTATGAGGAACGGGTGGCGATGGACACATGGTATGTGAGGAATTGGTCAGTGTGGATTGATATGAAATATCTGGTGAAGACATTTGGTGCTGTGCTGGGGAAAAAAGGCGCGTACTAGGTAATTAATGAGTCAGGGAATGAGCCAGGGATGATGTTTGACTGAAATGTTTGTGCTTGTGTTGATATTGATGTTGATGTTTATATTGATGTAATTGTCATGCTGGATTTGTGAGGTTTGAGGTGTTACTGATTGGAGATTATGTATAAGGTTGCAATAGTAATACCTACCTGCAATGCTGGCAGGGAGTTTGTCAGACTGCTGGCAGAAATCGCACAGCAGAGCCTGCCCATTGCTTACAAGCTGGTGATAGATTCCTCGTCAACGGATGGAACAGTGGATGCAGCAAGAGAGTATGTCTGGCAGGTACGCTGTATTCCCAGGTCTGAGTTCAGCCACGGGGGCACACGGCAGATGGCAGTGGAGCTTTTGCCAAAGGATATAGAGATAGTTGTTTTTCTCACTCAGGATGTGAGGCTGCCGGATAGATACAGCCTGGAGAAATTGCTTGGGGCATTTGTTGATGACCGGGAAGCGCAGGTGGCAGCAGCCTATGGCAGACAGGTTCCTCATGAGGGGGCAAGCATCTATGCCGCGGTGGACAGGGAGTTTAACTATCCTGCTGTCAGCAGGATAAAAAGCATGGCAGACAGCAGGGAGCTGGGCATCAAGACAACCTTTCTGTCTGACTCCTTTGCGGCATACAGGGTGCAGGATTTGCTGAAGATTGGCGGCTTTCCAAAAATCAATATCTGTGAGGACATGTATGTGGCAGGAAGGTTTTTGCTGGCAGGGAAGCGGATTGCCTATGTGGCAGAAGCAATAGCAAGGCATTCCCATGAACCAAAGCTAAAGGATATGTGGTGCCGCTATCGGGAGATGGGGCGCTTCCAAAAGGAAAACCCGTGGATAGGGGAAAGCTTTGGCCGTGCCGGTGGCGAGGGCAGGAGGCTGGTCAGGTATCAGCTTGGTCGCGTCTATCAAGAAAAAGGTATTGCCGGTGTGCTGAAAATACTGGCATTTGACATAGTAAAATTTACAGCATATAAGCTTGGCTGAAATGAGGTATAGGTGTTTTGCATTATTTAAGGAATTTTTATGAGTTTGTTGCTTCCCTGTGGCATAACAAGGGCTTGTTGTGGAATCTGACAAAGAAAGATTTAAAGCAGAGATATGTAGGCTCTTATCTTGGCATACTGTGGGCCTTTATCCAGCCGGCGATTACCATCTGTATTTTCTGGTTTGTATTTCAGGTCGGCTTCAAGTCAATGCCGGTGGATAATTTCCCATTTATTCTGTGGCTGGTATGCGGCATGTTTCCCTGGTTCTTTTTCAGTGATGCATTACAGGCAGCTACCGGCTCAATATATAACAACAGCTTTCTGGTGAAGAAGGTTGTGTTCCGGGTAAGCCTGCTGCCGATGATACAGATTTTGTCGGCACTGATGGTAAATATGTTCTTTGTGGCGGTGCTGTTCCTGATGTTTGCCCTGTATGGCTATATGCCAAGCATCTACAATTTGCAGGTGTTTTATTATCTGTTTGGCAGTATCTGCCTGGTATTCGGTCTTTCGCTGGTAACCAGCTCACTGGTAGTATTTATGAAGGATGTAGGGCAGCTGGTTGCCATGCTGATTCAGTTCGGCTTCTGGGGTACGCCTATCTTTTGGAGTCTGAAGCTGATACCGGAAAGCTATCAGTGGGTGTTCAAGCTGAACCCTATGTACTATATCATCGAGGGTTACAGGAACAGCTTCATCTACCACAAGTGGTTCTGGGAGCTGGGATATACCAATATCAGCTTTTGGCTGTTTACTGTGGCAGTGATGCTTTTCGGGGCATTTATCTTTAAGAAGCTGAGACCGCATTTTGCAGATGTGCTGTGATGCAATGTGCTTTAAAGTGCTGTGATGTTTGATGGTTTATGGAAATAGTGTGAATTTATGTATTGTTTTGGGTAATGTTGCGAGGAAAAGTGGATTATGAGCGAAGATTGGGCAATTAAGATAGAGCATCTGAGCAAGGTATATAAGATATTTGACAAGCCAACGGATAGGGTAAAGGAAGCACTAAACCCGTTCCGTAAACGGTATAGCAGGGATTTCTATGCCCTGAATGATGTTTCCCTGACAATCAAAAAAGGCGAAACCGTTGGTATCATTGGCAAAAATGGTGCAGGTAAGTCCACTATATTGAAGATAATAACCGGCGTGCTGACACCTACCAGCGGCAGTGTTCAAGTCAATGGCCGGATTGCTTCCCTCTTGGAGCTGGGTGCTGGCTTCAATCCTGAGATGACAGGTATAGAAAATATCTACATGAATGGCACTATCATGGGCTACAGCAAGGAAGAAATGGATGACAGGGTACAGGACATTATTGATTTTGCGGATATTGGGGAGTTCATTAATCAGCCAGTGAAGATGTATTCCAGTGGTATGTTTGCTAGGCTGGCATTTGCAGTTAATGCCTTTGTGGAGCCGGATATTTTGATTGTAGATGAGGCACTGAGTGTAGGTGATGTAGGGTTTCAGACAAAATGTTATAGAAAATTTGCCGAGCTTCGTGAATCTGGTGTGACAATTCTGTTGGTAACTCATGATCTGACTTCGATATTGCAATTTTGCGATTATGCTGTGTTTTTAGCAAATGGCAAAAAATTCGGAGAAGGTAGCCCTAAAGAGATTGTAGATTTATATAAGCAGTTTTTGTCAAATGAAACTGACAATCAAATAAGAAATAACAATCATGCTACTGAAACGGATGATGATAATTCAAAAACGCATCTTAAATTGTGGAAATCCAATTATAAAATAAACGAATCTTTATTAGAGTATGGTGACAAAGTTTTAGAGTTTATGGATTTTAAAATAACAAACAGATATGGTGAAATTGTTTCTGTGATAAAAAATTTTGAAGATGTGACCATCACCGGAAAAGTAATAGCACATCAGGATGTAGATGAGCCGATTTTTGCATTTAGCATCAAAGATGTCAAGGGAAATGAACTAGCTGGCTTCAATACAATTTTAAAGAAATATCCAGTAGGGAAGCTTAAAGCAGGATGTATATATGATATATCATTTAAACAAAATATTCCCTTGAGAGCCGGGAAATATACACTTTCTTTAGGATGTACAAAGTATATTAATGATGATTTACATGTTTATCACAGACTCTATGATGTGTTAATAATGGATATTATATCAAACGTTAATACGGCAGGGTTGGTACATATTAATTCTGAAATAAGCGTTGTTGAAAGAAAGTAGGAGAAATGTGTGAAGATCGGTAGAGTGAAATTAAATTTTGATTATTATTCGCCTGAGAAGGACATTTATAGTGATGGGGATATTGAGGAAGAAATACTATGCATATGTAAAAAAGGGCTAGAAAAAGAAGTATTACGGACAGATGATAGATGGCCGATATTGTACTACTTTTCTCCAATACGTCAAAATATACTTTCTTGGTATAAATTTAAGCGTAATTCTGATGTTTTAGAGATTGGTACTGGCTGTGGTGCCATTACTGGAATGTTTTGCAAAAAGAATTTGCATGTAACTGGAATAGAAAGTTCAAAAAGAAGATCTACCATTACTGCATACAGAAATCAAGACTATGAAAAGTTGGAGATTTATGTTGGTAATTTTGCAGAAATGAATTTCACAAAGAAATTTGATTATATCACCATGATTGGTGTGCTTGAATATGCAAATATGTTTTTGCCAAATAGCAGGAATGCATTTGTAGATATGATATGTCGTTGTAAAGATTTATTAAAGGATGATGGAAAACTTTTTATAGCTATTGAAAATCGTTTGGGTATGAAATATTGGGCAGGAGCAGCAGAGGATCATACTGGTATATGTTTTGATGGGATAGAAAATTATCCTAAAACTGACAGAGTGAGGACTTTTTCAAAAAGTGAATTAGAGCAGATTGTAGTATCTGCTGGTATGAGCAAAATAGAGTGGTTTTATCCATATCCAGATTATAAACTTCCAATGCAGATTTTTTCAGATGCATTTTTGCCTACTCCTGAACTGTTATCTGGAGATGTATCTGCTTATGATAGTGACCGCATTCAATTGTTTAATGAGCGTAAAGCACTGCAATCAATGGCTGGTACAGAAGAATTTAAGATATTTTCAAATTCATTTCTATTAGTTGTTGGAAAGTAATTTTATGGAGGTTGCCTTGTGAAAGAAAAATGTATCTATACAAAATTTGCTCCTGAGCGTAATAAACAGTTTGCAGTGCAAACCTCTATTGTTGTGTGTGATGGAATAAAATACGTAAAAAAAACAGCTATGTATTCAGAAGCTGAGCAGCACATCAAGGCGATGGTTGAAAATTGTAATATATTGACTGATATTTATGGCAAAGATTGTGTAGCACAGTGCATTCACAGTACTTCTTCTGAGATGTATATGGAATATGTTTCAGGAGAAACCTTATCTGTGATATTAGAAAATTTATTATCAGAAAAACAATATGATGAATTTTATGATTTGGTTAACAAGTATGTACTATTTATAAAGAAATCTTGTAGTGATTTTTGTGACTTGAATAATGAATATAATTTTGATTTTATGTCACCTAATAGAATTACAAATATTGATTTCATTTTTGATAATATCATTGTTCGAGATGATAAGTTTGTAATAATTGATTATGAATGGTTAGTAACTAAAATTGATTACAAATATGTATTATATCGTGCATTGAATACTTTTCTAGTACGAAAAAAATATGATACTGGGCATAATATTTTTCAAAGAGTTGAGGATGAATATGAACTGAATGAGTGTAGCACTTATAAGATGTTGGATGAAAAGATATATTACTATGTGCTTAATGATTTATTGCACGAATATAGAAAAAGTATTACGGTTTTTTCTGATAGGTGCGTCCAGATTGACAAACCAGTTTTGTTTACATCTAAAACTGGTGAGTATACGAAAGATGACTGTGTTTCAGTAAAGATAAATATTGAAAATGATATAGCGGTACTAAAAGTAAGCCCAGCTCAATACGACATTGAATCAAGGTTTAGGCTTGATCCACTAGAAGGTAGTTATTGCGAATTAGAAATTGTAAAAATTGATACAGATGCATTAGCATATAAGATATTGCCGTTCAATGCAAGCGCATCTGAAGGTAATAAATATCTTTTTCTTACCAATGATCCAATTATAGAATTTGTTGGAGATTTTCAGAATGTAACATATTTTGATATATACTATAGGATTAATTTACTGACTACCAAAGGGGTAATTGACGTTACACGAGAAAATTTAAATATTGCATCTGTAAAGCTGAATGACATGGATTTAAAGCTGAATATTTTTAAGCAAGAATTACATGCAATAAAATCATCACGTGGATATAGGTTATTGGAAAGATTGCGTTGTATCAAAAGGCGTTATTTGGGATGTATATAATTAATTAAAATATTACTTAATAATTGTTTTTGCAGAGATTTCACAAGGGAGTTGCCGTGTATGTTTTTAAGGAAGATTTGTATTGAAAATTATCGGTTGCTGAAAAAGGTAGAAATAGATGGTGCTGTTGGCTTTATGTAGTACATAACGATTGATATCAATTGATAGAGTAAAATGTTGTTTTGAAAGAAGATGATATAAATGAAGATATTTAAATTAACCATTGAAGGCTATCGAAAGCACAAAAAGACTGAGGTATATTTTTCAGATGCAACATTTTTGATTGGTGAAAATAATTCTGGTAAAAGTTCGGTATTGAAAGCTCTGGAATTATTGTTAAGCGTTAAGGCAAAAGCAAAAGATGAAGATTTTTATAAAAATAGTGTAGATGAAAAGCAGGATAAGGAGATAGTTATTACAGGCTTCTTTAATGAGATTGAATATGAGGTTAAAGCAAGCAAAGGTATAAAAAATAGGATTTTTTCTTATGAAGGTTATGGTGATACCTTTGTTTATAGAAAGATATATACACTAGGTGATAGCAATAAAGCTCGTATTGAAGCGAGAGAACATCCTGTAGAAATCAAAGCAGAATACAGAGATTGCAAAACTATTGAAGAAATGATTAGTTTAGGTGCGGATAAAACGTGGTTTGAAAATATAGGTATTTCCTTAACCAAAAATCTCAGTAATACTGATAGAAAAAAACTACTGGATATAGAAGAGTTAGTGAATATAGATTTAGAAAATGAGAGATGGGCAGATAATCCTGGTGGTTTTGAAAATATAGTGCAAGAAAAACTACCTAAATTTTTGATGATTCCTGCCATGGATAAATTTGGTGATAATGTATCGGGAAATAAAAATGGTGCGTTAAATGAGTTATTAAATATATTTTTTGATGAAATAAAAGAGCAATCAGAAACATATCAATTGATAAAGGACAATTTGAAGAAGTTATCAGGTGAATTGGATGCAACCAATGAAGATACTGAAATTTACAAGCTAGTTAATGATTTAAATACTGTAGCATCAGAAGTTTTTTCTGCTGCAAATGTAAATGTTAAATCTAACTTGAGTGATGCAAATGATGTTATTAAGCCTACTTTTAACATAGATATTTCTACGAATGTAAAAACTCCAGTAGAGTATCAGGGGGCTGGAACTATTAGGTCTATAGTATTTGCGTTATTAAGATATAGGGCTAAGCGTGACATTACTATGAGCGGAAAACAACAATCACTGATAATAGGTTTTGAAGAACCAGAGATATATCTTCATCCTAATGCAATTAGCAAAATGCGTGATGTTATATATGCTTTAGCAAGTCAAGGCAATAATCAGATAATATGTACAACGCATTCTCCGTATATGATTAATTTGGATTATGAACATAAGCAGGTTGTGAATCATTTGTCAGATAGTGAGAATTGTGGCAATGGTTGCCAGGTAGCATGTACGCCAATCAATCTAACAGAATCATTTGAGCGTTTGCATGATGATAACAAAAAATATCTCAAAATGTTGATTAGGTTGGAGGATTCCTTGGCAAGATGCTTTTTTGTTAAGAATGTTTTAGTAGTTGAAGGTGATACAGAATATGTTGCAATCAATGAGACTTTAAAATTTGTATCGGAAGAAACACGCTCTAGAATATTGTCGGATTGGTTTATTTTAAGGGCACATGGCAAACCTATCATTATTTCGATAGTTAAATATTTAAAGGCTTTGGGGATAAATCCATATGTTATGCATGACAAAGATACAGGGATAAACGGGGCAGAAAAATTCAACAGCTATATCAGTAAAGCGGTAGACGATCAGACTCATTTGTATGTATTGGAGGATTGCATAGAAGATGTTTTAGGGTATAAACCAGGTACAGAAAAACCGTTTCGGGCATATCAGTATTTCAGTAATATTACTAAACCAGATGACATTTCAGCAGATTGGCGAAGTGTTTTTGAGAGTATATTTAAAGATGTTTCTTGGGAATGATAATCTGGATTATGTAATCATCTAATTTTTTAGGCATATAGTAGTTTTTGACAGCAAAAAGCTGCTGCCTAAGAATTAGTGCAGCAGCAGAGTGAAACGATTGAAATTATCAAAAAGCGAATTAAGGTTGTAACAAAGAGATATATTGATTGTACTGAGATTTGGCAATCCCCATAAACTCTAAAGCTCTTTCGGCAGGCCAGTTGTTTTTAGCCATGATGTTTTTCAAGGTTTTTAGATTGCCTCTAGTTTCACCAGCTTCAAGCAGGGCTTCACGTTCTTCTTTTTCATTCCATTCAAAACCAAACATATCAATGACCTCACTTTCGTTGTTGGATAAATAATCAGACATGATGTTGTTTTCTCGGCAGTAATTGATAGCCAATCTGGTGGCTTCCTTTATACTGAATCCTTGTTTTCGATACAGTTTAAAATGATTGGAAAAAATGCTGTATTCCTCAAGCGGTTTGCATAGTTTTTTGAGATTCAGGCTTTTTCCTATATTGAGATTATAGCAGTTTACTGTCAATTCTAGTTGCCCTCCGGGCATTATAAACGAATCACTCAGACGTAACAGTTTGTAATCAAAATCAGAATCCTTGGTGTCATCGTCACCATCGTAAAATACATGAAATTCAGGAGTTGGTAGTTGGATGAGGGCTTTGTTATAGATTTGGTTGCGGTATGGCTTCAGGTAAAGATTATATATTTCATTTACATATCCTAGTAAGCGAATTGGCATATTTTCATTGATGGTAGATTGATGCTCCAGCAATATCATCCATCTGTTATCGAACAAAAATGAAATGTCATTTTTTAAGCTACTGAAGAAACTGCCATCAAGGGTGTTGATTTGTATCGCATCGGGGGCTGTGTAATTGGTACCTTTCAGGGTGTTGGCTAAAGAAAGTAGGCGGTAGTTGCTGTTTCCATTGCCATGTCCACCATTAAAATAGTGTCTGAATGTTGTATCTCTGACAGTTTTATTTTCCATAACGTTACCTCCTTTATTATAGCAAATATTTTGATATGAGGGAATAGGTATAAGATGTTTATATAGTATGTTCTAAAAAATATTATAACACAAATTAGTTAGAAAGTATAGTCTAAAAATGTATGTTTATATTTATGAATGTTAATGAGGTGTGTAGTTTATGCAGATAAGGCACATAGTATCAAATATTAATATATCTAATGCAAAAAAGTTGATACATTATTGCAAAACGGAAGATCCGGAGAGAGTGCTTGAAAGAATTAAAATATTTTTGGGGCGCTGTGAATCTGCAGAGGTTCAGAAATTAAATTTGAAATATCCTAAGAAAAGGGATGTATATCCTAAAATGGTTCTGCCAGTTTTTGATAAGATAGCTGTTTCTATTATAGTTCCGGCATATAACCAGTGGGAGTTTACTTATAATTGTATAAACCAAATTATTGCTAATACATCTGATGTTTCTTATGAAGTAATCTTGGCAGATGATGTTTCTTCTGATGAAACTAAGGATGCAGAGCAATATGTTGCTAACTTGCGTGTTAGCAGGAACACTGAAAATTTGGGTTTTGTACGAAATTGCAATGAAGCGGCAAAAATTTGCAGGGGACAGTATATTTTGTTCCTTAATAATGACACCAGTGTTCAATCAGGCTGGCTGATGCCATTGGTAGAATTATTGGAACAAGATGCCAGCATAGGAATGGTTGGTTCGAAATTGGTTTATGGAAACGGCAAGCTTCAGAAGGCAGGTGGTATTTTCTGGAAAGATGCAAGTGCCTGGAATTACGGACATTGTGACAAGATTGGCAAGCCTGAGTATAACTATGTCAAAGAAGTGGACTATATTTCTGGTGCTTCCATAATGATACGGAAAAGTTTGTGGGAGCAGATTGGCGGCTTTGACGAGAGATATGTGCCAGCGTACTGCGAGGATAGCGACTTGGCCTTTGAGGTAAGAAACGCTGGTTATAAAGTAGTCTACCAGCCAAAGTCTGTTGTGGTTCATTTTGAGGGAATATCCAATGGAAAAGACTTAAAGAAAGGTGTCAAAAAGTATCAGGTAGTCAATGCACAAAAATTTTATGATAAATGGAAAACTGTACTGGAACAGGAACATTTTCCGAATGGAGAAGATGTATTTTGGGCAAGGGATAGAAGTTGGAACAAGAAAACTGTTGTGGTTATAGATCACTATATCCCTACATTTGATAAAGATGCTGGCAGCAGGACTGTGTGTCAATATATCAAATGCCTTGTCAGGTTAGGCTATAATGTCAAGCTTATAGGTGATAATTTTTTCCGATTGGAGCCGTATACAACTATATTTGAAAATATGGGGGTGGAAGTTCTGGTTGGCAGTTATTATGCAAAGAACTGGAAAAAATGGTTTGAAGCCAATAGTAAGTATATTGACTTTGTGTTTTTGAACAGACCACATATTAGCATAAAATATATTGATTTTATAAAGCAAACTACGAAAGCAAAGATTTTATATTATGTACAAGATTTACATTTTTTACGAGAGTATAGGGAATATGAATTAACCGGTAATGATGAGTTTAAAAAGGAATCAGAACGGTGGAAAAAAATCGAAGTGGATATTATGAATAAAGCTGATGTAAATTTTACTATCAGCGAAGATGAGAAAAAAATTATGAATGAATTGGTGCCTGGTGAAAAAGCGGCAGTAATGCCGGTGTTTGCATATCCTGAATTGAAACAAAACAATAATGAGATATTTGAAAAGAAAAATATACTATTTGTTGGTGGTTTTAATCATCGCCCTAATGAAGATGCTGTTTTGTGGTTTGTAGATAAAGTATGGCCTAAGTTTAAAGCAAATTATCCTGAGGCTGATTTTATTGTGGCTGGTTCAAATCCTACAAAAAAAATTCGGGAGATATCATTTCCAGGAGTTGTTGTAACAGGTTATATTTCTGATGAACAATTGGAAAAATACTATTCAAGTTGCAAAGTCTGTGTGATTCCTTTGAGGTATGGTGCAGGAGTTAAAGGTAAGACGATAGAGGCTATGTATAATGGTATAGGCATAGTATCGACATCCATTGGCATAGAAGGGCTTGTGGATATAGAGAAGTATATTTCTCCACATAATGATGTGGATTCTTTCTTGAATGAAATGGACAAAATGTATACGGATAATCTCTATCGAGAAAATAAAATTGATATGTATAGGAAATATATAAGTGACAACTTCTTGATGGAAACACTAGAAGGGAAAATCAATAAATATTTTAGTTAAGTAAAATATATGCTGAGAATATTTGGATGGAGGTTATATTGTGATTATAACTAGAACACCGTTCCGTATGTCATTTTTTGGTGGAGGAACGGATATGAAGTCATTTTACGAGGAGTATGGAGGAGCCGTCTTATCGACTACATTTGACAAATATTGCTATGTCAATGTGCGTCATTTACCTAGATTTTTTGATTACAGAATTCTTTTGACATACTCTGATAATGAGCAGGTGTCTGATGTGAACGATATAGAGCATCCATTAATTCGCAATGCTATGAAATACCTTGATATGCGTGATATCCGTATGTTTTATGATGCGGATTTGCCAGCTAGGACTGGGTTGGGAACTAGCAGTTCTTTTGCGGTAGGCCTTCTAAATGCATTTTATTCTTTAAAAGGAAAACGTGCAGATAATAGGAAGCTTGCCGATGATGCAATTTATGTGGAGCGTGTGTTGTGCAATGAAGCTGGGGGAATACAAGATCAGATTGCAGCGGCATATGGTGGCTTTAATCGTATTGATATGGATAGCAAGGGGTATGTTGTTAGTCCTGTTATTATGTCAAATGAGCGTAAAAATGAATTAAATGAAAATCTTATGCTCTTTTTTACTGGTTTTACTCGTTTTTCAGCAGACGTACAGGAAAATACTAAAAAAGGTATGGTAAACAAAACACAGCAGCTTTTAGAAATGAAAAGGCTTGTGGGTGAGGCTGAAGATATATTGACATCTAAGACATCTTTAGATGAATTTGGCTTGTTGCTTGATTACACTTGGAAGTTAAAAAGGGGATTGGCAAGTGGCATATCCACTAGTGCTATAGATGATTTATATGCAGAAGCTAAAAAAGCTGGTGCATTAGGAGGGAAATTGCTGGGAGCTGGCGGTGGTGGATTTTTGTTATTTTATGTTGATAAAGAAAAGCAAAAAAACTTCAAGGAGAAAATGAGCTCTATGCTATATGTACCATTTATGTTTGAGGAACAAGGGACAAGTGTTGTGTATTATAAGGCAGAAGATTATGAGTTGGATTGATATTGCAGATTAGTATTTATGTATAGTTGTAGGTTGAGTGCTGTATCGATAGGGAGGCAATAATGAATATATTAGTTACTGGAGCAGGTGGTATGGTTGGTTCTCATATGGTTGAAAAATTACATAGTTTGGGAAACGATGTAATAGGTACTTATTATAAGCCTACTACTGACATAAAAGAAATTCCTGCAGATATCAAAATGATAGAATGTGATGTGCGTTATCCGGCAATCATTGAAAGAATTATTTATGAGCATAAGCCGGAACAAATATACCATTTAGCAGCGCAGAGTTATCCTACAGTTTCATGGGAGAGGCCTTATGAAACTATAGACACTAATATAAAAGGAACAATATCGGTATTTGAAGCTATCAAAAAAGTTCGTAGTGAACTGGACAAGGACTATGATCCGATGGTAGTGGTGGCATGTTCCAGTGCTGAATATGGTGAAACCTTGAATGAATTACCTGGTGATGAAATATATGTCAAGGAAACTGCGGAGTTGAAACCTTTGCATCCGTATGGTGTAAGCAAGGTGGGGCAGGATTTGTTGTCATTTCAATATTTCATGAATGATAGGATTCGTTGTATCAGAGCCAGAATTTTTAATTCTACCGGCACAAGAAAGGTAAATGATGTTACTTCTGATTTTACCTATAGAGCTATCATGGCAGAAAGAATGGGTGATTATAGATTAAGGGTAGGTAATTTAAATACAAGACGTGCCATAATGGATCAGAGGGATCTTGTCAATGCATTGATGCTATTAGCTGAAAAAGGGACTCCTGGTGATGTGTATAATATTTCATCGGAACATGTATATAGGATGAGTGATATAGTTAAGCTAATTGAAGAAGAAATGGCCTGTAAGTTTGAAATTGATGTAGATAAGGCATTGTTACGTCCTACAGATGAGAGTGTGATTGTGGGGGATATTACAAAACTGAAGCGCGATACTGGTTGGAAACAAGAAATCACTATGAAGCAGACTATAAGAGATATGCTGGAATATTGGAGGAAATATTAAAAGTGATTTTGATGATATGAGGTGATAGTGTGAAAGCTGTTATTATTGCTGGGGGCAAGGGAACACGAATTGCAGAAATTTATCCTGATATACCCAAGCCGATGATTCCCATAGATGGTGTGCCTGTTTTGGAAAGAGAGATTGCATGCTTAAGGCAGCAGGGAATTGTAGACATTATTATTACGGTTCAATACAAGGCTGAGGCAATCATGAATTATTTTGGTGATGGTAGTAAATTTGGTGTTCATATTGAGTATTACCTGGAAAAAGAGCCTCTTGGCAATGCTGGTGCTTTATTTAGAATCCGAAGTCTTTTAGATGATGATTTTTTGTTGCTGAATGCTGATTCAATATTTGATATCAATCTTGAGCGTTTTTTGAAATTTCACAAAAAAAGTTGCGGACTGGCTACGATTGTTGTGCATCCTAATGACCATCCTTTTGATAGCGGCTTGATTAGCTGTAATGAGGCTGGGTGTGTAAAAAGCTGGATTCCTAAGGAAGCTACTAGAGATAAATATTATCGTAATTTAGTAAATGCAGGCATCCATATTTTATCACATGATATTTTAGATGTTCCAGTGAATAAAGAGAAGATTGATTTAGACCGTGACATTTTGATGCCGTTGGTTAGCTCAGGTGTCTTGTATGCCTATCAGACACCTGAATATGTAAAAGACATGGGAACACCAGAAAGATTGCAGCAGGTAGAAAGTGATTTTCAGAAGGGGATAGTTTCAGCAAGAAACTTGAGAAATAAGCAGAAAGCGATCTTTCTGGATCGTGATGGAACTATCAACAAATATGTTGGATTTTTGCGCGATGAAAAAGAATTTGAGCTGTTGGAAGGTGTGCCTGAAGCCATAAAGATTTTTCATGCTTTAGGGTATCTTGTTATTGTAGTGACTAATCAGCCTGTTGTTGCAAGAGGTGAGGTTACTGTACAGAAACTTGAAAGAATACACATGAAGATGGAAACCTTGCTGGGGCAGCAGGGGGCATATATTGATGGCTTGTATTATTGTCCACATCACCCTGACATTGGTTTTGACGGAGAGATTAAATCTTTGAAGATTGATTGTGAATGTCGAAAGCCGAAGCCGGGGATGTTGTTGCAAGCTGCAAAGGATTTTAACATAGATTTGCAATTATCATGGATGGTTGGGGATCGTGAAGCTGATGTGGAGGCAGGGAAAAAAGCAGGTTGCAGGACTTGTTATATTGGCAAGAACGTGAGTGTGGAATGTGATGAGAAGTTTGATAGTGTGTATGAATTTGCAGGTATGTTGAATTAATGTGAAAATGTGATGTATTATAAGCTGATCAGAAAAATTTCTGATGTTGAGCATATAGAGCAATTTGATGGATTCGGACTGTATGATGCCTCTTTTATAAAGGTACTTAGGGAATTAGATGGTCCTATGCCGTATCTGAGAGGTATTGTGGCTGAACTGGGATATAGTATTTCTACGGTACAGTATACTCAGGCTGTGAGGGAACATGGCACTTCTAGCTTTAACTTTTTCAAGATGTATGATGTTGCAATGATGGGAATAACATCATATTCCAAGGTATTTCTAAGGATGGCTACATTTGTTGGGCTTTTGTTATCTATGATGTGTGTGTTTATTTCAGTAGGAACTTTTTTGCTCAAGATGTTTTGGTGGGATCATTTTCCTATCGGCACAGCTGCAATAATTATAGGTGTGTTTTTACTAGGGGCGATACAGTTATTTTTTATTGGCATGTTAGGAGAATATTTACTAGGCGTTAGTGTGCGTAGTTTGCATAGACCTCTAGTTGTGGAGGAACGGCGGATTAATTTTCATTAAGCGGTTGACTAGAAATAAAAATGCCTGTTGTATTGTTATTGATAAAAACAAATACAACAGGCATCTAGCGATCTTATAATTTTGAAATGGCAGCTAATTCATCTGGTGAATAACGCCCAGAAGCCTTTAAAGCCTCCATGGTAACCAGCCCATCGGCTAGCATATCACGAATAGCTGAAATCTTGCCAAGTGTTTTGCCACGAGCTTCACTGCACTCAATCAGAGCCTGGCGTTCTTCTTTTTCGTCCCATTCAAAGCCAAACATATCAATTACCTCGCTTTCATTATGCAGAAGATAGTTTTTCATAACATTGTTGTCAATGCAGTACCTGATGGTTTTGCTGACAGCTTCATCAATAGGCAGCCGCTGTTTGCGAAGCAGCTTGTAGTGATTGGAGAAAATGCTGTATTCCTTGAGAGGCCTGCATCGCTCTTTTAAATTTTCGTTCATGCCATCGGCAAGATTGTATACATTTACGATAAGCTCCAGTTTGTCTGATGCTGCCATGAATGCATCGCTCAGCCTGAGAGTCTGGTGCTCAATCAGCATCATGATGAGAGTGTCAAGCATGAAAGAAATATCATTCTTTATGTTGCTGTAGAAGCTTCCGCTGAGCGTATTTATCGTGATGCTGGAAGAATCAGTATAATAGGTTCCTTTGATGGCATTCAGAACAGCCAGTAGATGGTCTTCTGTACTCATGTACTTGCAGAAGACCGTATCGCGCACTTTGGGATTAGTCATACGGCTTTCTACTTTCATTATAGCAGAATTATTTGTTTTTGGAAAATGGATTTCTAGACGATAAGCAAAAAAATATTCTACAAACATTATAACACTTTTAAATTAGAAAAGAAATATATTTTCTGTAAAAACGATTTATTTTTGTGTTCTATTTTAATAGAGGAGCAAAGGAGGAAATCATGAAAGGAATAGTTTTAGCGGGAGGTTCCGGAACCAGACTGTATCCATTAACTATGGTTACATCAAAGCAGCTTTTGCCTGTATATGACAAGCCGATGATATATTATCCGTTGTCAGTATTGATGAATGCCGGCATCAGGGATATATTGATTATTTCTACACCGGCAGATACACCTAGATTTGAGGCTTTGCTGAAGGATGGCAGTCAATTCGGCTTGCATCTTAGCTATGCAGTACAGCCATCGCCAGATGGTTTGGCTCAGGCCTTTATTATAGGTGCTGATTTTATTGGGGATGATA
>OLFV01000816.1_pt1 | contig 34101 bp, 33 predicted proteins | sample 1605551 | NCBI WGS metagenome assembly OLFV01 (sample SAMEA3888922, study PRJEB22519) | human gut metagenome | biome: human gut; feature: human-associated habitat; material: faeces | place: Denmark | collected 2011 | reverse complement strand
ACATGAAAATAGGAGATAAACACCTATGATTAGTGTTTACCTCCTACTCGATTTTTGTCAGCGGTCTGAAGAAAGCGGGACGGCGACACGAATGGCTTGAAAATCACGGATTTCGCATATCGCCTTGTAAACAGAAAACCTGTTTCGCCAATTCAAATTCTATCTTTGTCAGCGCCTCTGCTCCCAGACGCGCCCGAATCAAGTCCCAGACGCGTTCGTCTCTGCTCCCAGACGCGTTCGTCTCTGCTCCCGCGTTCGTTCGTCTCTGCTCCCGCGTTCGCTGACAAGTATAGAACTTGAAAATGGAGCGAAGCGCCCGCAGTCGGTGGCTCTTGCCGTTGGAAATCGCAGAAGGGAAATAAGGTGTTGTCAGAGAAAGGAAGGATTAGCGTATGGTTTTACGTTTGACCGCCCTTTCCGTACCGTTATACGGTTGCGCATCGTAACGCGTCGGCTTCTTCGATGACGGCATTGCCAGCGGCACCAGCACCATGAGGAGCAATCCGATAGCCGAAAGCACCACGTTGACGATGGCGACGGTGGGGGCCATGTCGGCCTGCGAAAGCGGACTCGTTGGCAGGCTCTGCGCCATGCCAAAGGCGAAGGTGAGCAGCAAACTGCCACCAGGAATCCAGCCCGTGTAGCCGAAATCGTGGTAGCGACGAATCGTGAGACACAGCATGGCCAGCGTTATGACAACGGTCAGCAGCAACGTGAGCATCATCACCATCACAGGCATCAGCGGTATGGCCAGTATGCTCAGCCAGCGCAGTGCGATGTGGATAAGGATGTAAAAGAGTAGGCAGTAGGCAAACGGGCGGCGTTGAAGGCGGCCATAGGGCGTGAAGAGCTGCCTGAGGAATTTTTTGTTGAAAATTTCGTTCATGTCAAAGCGGTTGTTGGTGGGGTGGGAGAGAATGGCGTTTTTTTACCATCACTAATGCCAAAGGCTCCAAGTCATTCACTGCCGAATGGCTTGGAGCCTTTGTTGGTATTCTGTCAAGTTATTATCTGATACCATTTAAACCAGATGGCCAATCAATTCTTCGCGCTCTCCTGGGAGGAGGTCAATGACAGGCACTTCCACCAGGGTGTAGCAGCCTGGCTTCTGGCGCATGGCGGCGCGGGCGGTGCAAACGAGCACCTGGCCGGTGAGGGCGGGGTTGTTGATCTTCATGTCGAACGAGAAGAGCTGGTTTTGCGTCTTTCCGCTCACGCCCTTTCGCGTGAGGTGAACGCCGTGTCCCATGTCAATCACGTCGTCAACACATGGCACCTCAATCACGTGGGTCTCGTCGTTGACGAAATAGGCGTCGGCCTTGATGGCGGCAGCCACCTTCTCAAAGTCGTAACCCGGTTTCACTTCGATGTAGACCATGCGGCGGTGGATGCCTTCGCCAGTCGGGATGGTCATCGAAAGGGCAGCCTGCACACCCTCAATGGCCTTCACGGCAACGGTGTGGCCCATCGACATGCCCGGACCGAAGTTGGTGTAGGTGATGCCTTTCGGCGCGATGGCCTGAAGGAGCGTGCGCACGATGGAGTCGCTTCCCGGATCCCAGCCAGCAGAGATGATGCTCACCGCGCCATGAGCCGTGGCCGTTTCGTTGAGCGAGCGGCGCAGACTGGTGATTTGCGTGTGGATGTCAAAACTGTCGACCGTGTTGATACCGAGCGCCAGTATTTCCTTGGCGTATTCTTCCACGCGGCGTGTCGGGGTGCAGAGAAGCGCAACGTCAACATCGCCGAGGTCGCGGATGTCTTTCACCACTTTATATGGGGCCAGTTCGGCAGGCTTGTTTTCTTCGCCTTGGCGGCGTACGATGCCAGCTACCTCAAAGTCGGGGGCAGCTTGAAGGGCTTGAAGTGCGTAGTGGCCGATATTTCCATATCCAACCACGGCTGCTCTGATTTTCTTCATAATCGTTATGGTTTTATAAGTGGGGGAATGCGTCGGAGAACCCGCTGTGGCGTGGTGCGCCCTTGGCGAAGTTTTCAGGCGATTCCATATAAAAGTTTATTTCAGGCCGCAAAGTTAGTGATTTTATCGCTTTTGAACTTCGGTTTGTAGCAAAAAGTAAGCAGCAGAACGATAAAATACCTTGCAGTGGGTATCTGCGGCGCTTTGGAACGTGGCGATGGCAGTGCTTGGTGGTGGCGGGACGCGGCGAGCGCAATCCGTTGCCGTCTCATCGTCCCATACCGCAGCCAGGGGCCGGACGCCCCATGTTGTCGGCCTTGACGCATCCAGCGTGTTTCTCGCTAAACTCGCGGTTGATGTCGGCCAGTTCTTTCAGTCCGAGGATGTAATCGTCGTAGAGGTCGTCCATGTCGATGCCTTCACAGTCGGCGCTGCCGAAGTCGAGGGCGTTTCTGACGATGTCGCGGCGCTCTTCGGTGGTGGTGTCTTTAATCAGCAGACTTTTCATAGGGGATGTTTCGTTTTATAGATGGTTTTTGGAAAATCAGGCGGCACGGTCGGAAAACGGTTATCCTTGCGGCCTGAATGCCTGAATGATGGTGCGAAGATACAAAATTCTCCGCGTTTTCTTGCCTGCATGGACCGTATAAACTAATACTTATGTATACGATGTTTGCGCGATGGCGAAAAATGTGTAGGCAAGCGCCAGTGTTGCTTTACGCTGTTCTTCGGCCGAAAGCTCTTAACAGAAAATTCATGCACCGCATCATAAAATAACTTACAATACGCTTGGATAATCCGAGATAAAAACTTAAATTTGTAATCGCAACAACGCTTTGAAACTCCATTTGACAAATATCGCGTCGTGGGGTGTTTTTGCAAGGAGAGACAATAAACCTAATCACAAATAACATTACATTCATCTCAAAATGGAAAATCAAAACAACGACAATCAGTTGAAAATCGAACTCACTCCTGAAGTGGCAGAAGGAACTTACGCTAACTTGGCCATCATCACTCACTCAAGCGCTGAGGTAGTTATGGATTTCATCCGCGTGTTGCCGGGCGTTCCCAAGGCTAACGTGAAGAGCCGCATCATCCTCGCTCCTGAACATGCCAAGCGTTTGCTCTTTGCTTTGCAGGACAACGTGAACAAATATGAGCAGGCTTACGGCACAATCAATGTTCCAGGAGCTGAACCTCAGGCTGAAGGCCGCACTGCAACTCCGTTTGGTTTGCCGGAAGGTAAGGCATAATCGAAGAGATTCGGTTAGGTAATGGTTGAACCATTACTAACACACAAGACATACACTTTATTAAAAAAGGAGCAATCCCCAGCGGGGTTGCTCCTTTTTTATGTTTGTTGCATGAGGGGAGGTGTCTTGAAAGAGGGTATCTAATGCGCCCCTTATTTGTTTTCCGCCAACTCAATGACTTCAAGATCGCGAAAGTCCTTGCCGTCGACGGTGAAGCGCACCAGCGTGCGCACCTTGTGCCAGCCTTGCAGTCCCGCTGCGCCGGGATCGATGTGGAGGCAATGGAGCGTGCGGTCGTAGAGCACTTTGAGGATGTGGGAATGTCCCGAGATGAAAAGCTGCGGCGGGCGAACAAACATTTGTCCGACGATGCTCTGGTCGTAGTGGCCAGGATAGCCGCCGATGTGCTTCATCAAGACGTCGGCATCCTCACATTTGAAGCGCAGCGTTGTTGGGAACATACGGCGAAGGTCGCCGCCGTCGGCGTTGCCACACACCGCGCGAAACGTCTTCATCGCTTCAAAGCGTTCGGCCAATTCCGTCGACCCGATGTCGCCGGCGTGCCAAATTTCGTCGCAGTCTTTGAAATACGTCTCATAGCGGTCGTCCCAATAGCCGTGAGTGTCCGAGAGCAGTCCGATTCTTTTCATGGTCACTTGCTTTCAGCCGTCAGTTTTTTGATGGCGAAGTCCTTGATGAGTTCGGCCGTGGCCTCGATGCCCAACACCGAGGAATTGATGCAGAGGTGGTAGGTGTCGGCGGCGCCCCATGTGCCGGAACTATAGAAGTTATAGAAGTCGGCACGCTGACTGTCGCCGCGACTGATCATTTTCTTCGCCGTCTGCTCGTCGACGTTGTTGAGGCGGCAGATGCGCTCAATGCGGTCGGCGGGGTCGGCGGCGATGAAGACATTCACGCAGCGTGGCATGTCGCGCAGCACGTAGTCGGCACAGCGCCCGATGAAGATGCACGAATGCTCGGAGGCCGCTTTGCGGATGGCGTCGCTCTGGAGTTTGAAGAGGTTTTCTTCGCTCATGGAGTTGGCGTAAAACTCGTTGCTCGTGTTGCCGATGAACGGGACGACCGAACTGAGGAATGAGCGGAAGAAGCCTTTGTGCTCGTCGTGGTGCTCGAAGACCTCTTCGCAGAAGCCGCTGTTTTTGGCGGCCAAACTGAGAATTTCTTTGTCGTAGTAGGCAATGCCGAGTTCCTTGGAAAGGATGTGGCCGATGGCGCGTCCGCCGCTGCCAAGCTGTCTGCCTATGTTGATGATGAATTTATCCATGTTGTTCGTTTTTGTCAGATGAAAGAGATGTGGTGTGTGCCTCTGGCTTATTCTGCCTCAGGCTGAAGAGCTGCCTGCTCCTTGGCGAGTTCGGCTTTGCGGCGGAATTTCCGCAGCTGAACCACCATCATGATGGCAGAGACGACGCACGAAGCACAGTCGGCCGTTGGCAGAGCCGTCCAAACGCCCAACACTTTGTCGTTGAAGACATGGGGCAATATCAGGATGGCCGGCAAAAGGAAAATCAGCTGGCGCGTGAGCGAGAGGAAGATGCTCTTGCCCGGCATGCCGATGCTCTGGAAGAAGGCCGTTGAAACAATCTGCATGCCGATAATCGGGAAGAACAAAGTGGCGACGTGCAGACCCTTCGTGGCAGCCGCAATCAGTTCGGGAGCGTCTTTGGCAAAGAGCGTGGCAAAGGTTTCAGCCCCGAATTGCCCGACGAGGAAACCGCAGGTGGTGAAGACCGTTGCCACCAGCATGGCACGTTTTACGACACCAATCAGACGGTCGTATTTCTGCGCCCCGTAGTTGTATCCCGCAATGGGCTGCATGCCTTGGTTGAGGCCGATGACAATCATCACGACGAAGAGAATCAAGCGGTTGCTGATGCCGTAGGCACCCACCGCCACGTCACCGCCGTATTGCGTCATGCTGCGTGTGATGAAAATCGTGACCATGCAAGCACAGAGGTTGATGAGAAAGGGCGGCAGGCCGATGACGAGCGACTCGCGCATGATGCGTGTGTCGGGGTGGAAAATGTCGCGGCTCAGGTGGATGAGGTTGTTCTTCGATGAGAATAGTTTCAATTGCCAGAGCAGCATACAAAACTGAGCCAACACCGTGGCCGTTGCCGCACCGCGTATGCCCCATCCCAGAACGAAGATGAATATCGGCGCAAAGATGCAGTTGAGCCCCACCGTTCCGAAGGTGGCATACATGGCCTTCATCGGTCGGTTGGTGGAGCGCAGCAGGGCGTTGAGGCCGAGGTAGAGGTGTGTCACGACATTGCCCGCCAGAATGATGGTCATGAAGTCGTGGGCAAAAGGCAGGGTGGCATCGCTCGCGCCGAAAAACCGCAGGATGGGCGTCAGGCAGAGTTGCAGAACGAATCCCAGGGTGACGCCCATCACGATGTTCATGATGAGCACGTTGCCGAGGATTTTCTTAGCGGTGGCGTAATCCTTCTGTCCCAGCCTCACCGACATCAGTGTGGCCGCACCGACACCGACCATCGCACCGAAGGCGGCGGTGAGCGACATGACGGGCGCCGTCAGAGCCAGTCCCATAATCGCCTCCTTGCCAACACCTTGGCCGATGAATATGCCGTCGATGATGTTGTATATGGAGGAGGCCGTCATCGCCACAATGGCCGGGATGGCGTATTGCATGAGCAGTTTGCCCACGGGCTTTTCCCCCAATACATTGAATTTTTCTGTCTGATCCATAATGCTTATTTATTCAGGTGCAAAGTTACGAAAAAATGTAGGTGCTCAGAAAAATCCAGGAAAGAGATTTGCGGGGAGGGGTAATCTTATTGTCATCTGTCGTCAGATGTAAGAAATGGGCAGGGGCTGCCAGTGGACGTTTTTCTTTCCACTGGCAGCCCCTATTGAGTTATGGGTTGGTAAATGCGATTCAGTTCATGATATATTGGAGATGGCTGAATGGTTTGATGCGTCACGGCAACGGACTTCGTTAGTTGGCCACTCTCATGATGTCGGCAAATACGCCGGCGGCTGTTACGTCGGCTCCTGCACCATAGCCCTGGATGAGCATGGGGTATTCGCGGTAGCGTTCCGTGGTGAGCAGGATGATGTTGTTGGAGCCTTCGAGGTCGTAGAACGGGTGGGAGATAGGCACTTCACGCAGTTCGATACTGCCTCTTCCGTCGGCCCATTGTGCCACGAAGCGCCAGCGTTTGTTTTCGCTGGCAAGGCGTTGGCGTTCCTTTTCAAATTGAGCGTCGAGCTCTGGCAGGCGCTTCCAGAAGTCGTCGAGCGAACCGTCGAAGAGTTCCTGCGGGATAAAAAGGTGGCGCTCCACGTCGGTTGTCTCAAGCCGGTAGCCGCTTTCGCGGGCCAGAATGGTGAGCTTGCGGACGACATCTTGTCCGGAGAGATCGATGCGCGGGTCGGGCTCGCTATAGCCCAGTTCCAAGGCCTGTCGGACCGCTTGGCTGAGGCTCACGTTGGCGGAAAGCGTGTTGAACACATAGTTTAGCGTGCCGCTCAACACCGCTTCGATGCGCAGAATGCGGTCGCCAGATGCCGTGAGGTCGCCGATGGTGTTGATGATGGGGAGGCCAGCGCCGACGTTCGTTTCGAAGAGAAATTTCACGCCGCGGTCGCGAGCTGTGTGCTTCAGTTCGAGGTAATTGTCGTAGGCCGACGAAGCCGCAATCTTGTTGGCTGCAACGACAGACACGTTGTGGGCCAGCAGGCGTCCGTACATGGCGGCGACATCGGCGCTCGCTGTGCAGTCGACAAAGACGGAGTTGGAAATGTTCATTTCCTCAATCGTCTCCACCATGTGTTCCACACCGCCTTCGCCCGTTTCCACCATCACGTCGCGGTAGGCCGATGGATTGATGCCTTCTTCGCTGTAGGCGGCCTTGGAGCGTCCGCAAACGCCCATGAGGTTGATTTTCAGTCCGCGTTCCTGCATGAGTTTGTCGCGCTGCGCCGCAATCTGTTTCAGCAGACTGCTGCCCACCGTTCCCGTGCCGCAGATAAAGAGGTTGAGCTCCTGATAGTCGCCAAGGAAGAAACTATTGTGGAGCACATTGAGCGCTTTGCGCAATTGGCTGCGTTCGATGACAAACGAGAGGTTCATTTCCAATGCTCCCAATGCCACGGCGCAGATGCTGATGCCGTTTCGTCCCAACACGCTGAAGAGTTTTCCCGCAATGCCAGGCGTGCGTTTCATGCGCTCTCCAACTGCAGCCACAGTGGCCAGTCCGTCAACGAGTTGCGCAGGGTTCATGGCGCCGTCGGCAATCTCTTGCTTAAACTCTTCATCGAGCAGGCGGCAGGCGCGGCGGCCGTCGGCGGGGGTGACGCACATGGAGGTGCTCGTTTCTGAAGAAGTCTGCGCCACCATGAACACACTGATGCCTCCGGCGGCCAATGTGGTGAAGATGCGTCGATTCACACCGATAACGCCCACCATTGACATACCGCTAACGGTCACCATGCTCATTTCGTTGACCGACGAAATGCCTCGGATGGGGCGCTGCGAAGAGCAGGCTTCGCGGCGAATAACACTGCCAGCGGCTGAGGGGTTGAAGGTGTTCTTGACGTAGATGGGAATGTTTTCCGTGCAGACAGGATAGATGGTGGGCGGGTAAATCACCTTCGCGCCGAAGTTACACAATTCCGTGGCCTCGCCATAGGAGAGTTGCGGAATGGTATAGGCCTCTGGGATGAGGCGTGGGTCGGCCGTCAGGAAACCGTCGACGTCTGTCCATATCTCCAGGGCGTCGGCATGCAGGGCGGCGGCAATGATGGAGGCGGTGTAGTCAGAACCGCCGCGTCCGAGGTTTGTGGTGCGTCCAGAATTGACATCGGTGGCAATAAAACCTCCCATGACGGCCACGGGGCAGCGTTCCGCAAACGTTTCGCGGATGAGGCGGTTGGTGGTATCGAAGTCCACCAGTCGCTTCGTGCCCTGAAGCGTAGTCTTGATGAAGGTGCGCGAATCGTAATGGCGTGCGCCATTGATGAGCGCGGCACAGATGAGTGAAGATAGACGTTCGCCGTAGGCCACAATGGCATCCGACGTTTTCGGCGTGAGGTCTTGGATGAGGAAAACACCGTGGAGAATGCTGCGCATCTCTTCGAAGAGCGCATCAATCTGTTCGGTGAGTTTCGCCTGCCGGTTGCCTGGCACCACGTCAGCGATGAGCTGGTGGTGGCGTGCTTGCAGTTCGTCGACCACGGTGCGGTAAGCCGCGTCAGAGCTGGCCGCCTGTTTGGAAACGCTGATGAGTTTGTCGGTCACACCGCCAAGGGCCGACACCACCACGATGACGGGTTGCTCGGTTGATTCAACGATGCGCTTGACGCTGGATATGCTTTGGGCGGTACCTACAGAACTACCGCCGAATTTGAGAACTTTCATAGGTTGTTTGGTATGGGGCTCTCAAGACGAAAGGACGTTTTGCCTTCTTTGAGAGATTGGGGACGTTCAATGTTAAGGTATCGGTTTTCGTTTAGGAAGTATGGGCGCCGATACGGAATGATTTCCTGGTAATTACAATTTCACCTTCTTCTTCACCGCCTTCGATTCGTTTTGCACGCGGTCGAGCGCTGTCACGACGTAGGTGTATTTCTCTTTGCCGTTTTCATAGGGCAGTTTCACCATCGTTGAAGGCGTCACCATTATGAGGTGTTCTGCATCGCTGAGGTTCATCTTCTCCCCCTTCTTAAAGCGGTAGATGGCGTAGAAGCGGGCCTCGTCCATGACATTCTTTGCCTTCGGAGCCGTCCAGAAGAGGTAATAGCCGTCGGGCATCCAGAACGCCTTCACCTTGCGCGGCTTCTTCGGGGCCTTGTTGTCGATGAAAGGCATGAGCGGCTGCAGGGCGGGGCGGCGCTGGTAGGTGTTTTGGAGCGCGTTGGCGATGTTCCCGACGTTGCGCACCACAGCCGCCGAATACCAGAGACAGTTGCCGTCGATGTTGGGCAGCGTGCGTTGTAGGCGGAATTTCTCCGGCACCTGGTTGATGGCCGGATTCTTCAGGTCGGCGGCCTTCACGCTGCGTTCCACGTCTTGGCCGATAATCAGCGGGCGACCAGCGGCGTAGCGCGACCACCAGCGGATGAGCTTGTCATAGTCGGCAGCCTTGTGGCCGATTTCCCAGTAAATCTGCGGCACGTTATAGTCAATCCAACCTTTGTTTACCCAGAGGAGCACGTCGGCATAAAGGTCGTCGTAGTTCTGCGTGCCGTTGGTCTGGCTTCCCGGTATGTTGCTTCCAGGCTTCGCGTTGTGGTAAATGCCGAAGGGCGACACGCCGAACTTCACCCAGGGCTTCACGGCCCGCAAACTGTCGTGAAGCTCGGCGATAAAGCGGTTGACATTCTGGCGGCGCCATTCTGCGCGGTCTGTCATGCCATTGCCGAAGCGGGCATACGAGGCGTCGTCGGGGATGGCCCCAGCCGTCGGGTAGGGATAGAAATAGTCGTCGATGTGCAGACCGTCGACATCATAACGGCGTACAATGTCAGATGCCACACGGCAGATGTAAGTGCGGTTTTCCTGCAAGGCGGGGTCCATAATGAGCAGGCCGTCGTAACTAAAGCAGCGCTCGGGATGGCGCACGGCGTAATGCGTGTTGGCCAAGAGCGTCGTGCCCTTCGTCTTGGCGCGGAAAGGATTAATCCAGGCGTGGATTTCCATGCCGCGCTGGTGGCATTGCTGCACCATCCAGGCCAGAGGGTCCCAACGCTGTTCGGGAGCCTTTCCCTGCTGTCCGGTCAAGAAACGCGACCAAGGCTCGTAGCGGCTTTCGTAGAGCGCGTCGGCCTCACCGCGCACTTGAAACATGATGACGTTCACGCCGCAACGTTGCATCATGTTGAGCTGGTTGATAAGGTTGCTTTGCATCTGCTGACGGCTCATGCCTTGAAACTGGCCGTTGATGATCTGAATCCAAGCACCGCGAAATTCGCGCTTGGGCATGGGGGCGTTTTGGGAATAGACAGTCAGAAACGCCAAACTGAACAATGCTAAAAGAATAGAGCGTAGTTTGTACATCGGGTAATTAGTGGTAATCTGAAAGTATGGGGCGGCGTTGTGCGTTGCTGGTTGTCGTTGCGTGTTTCGCGTCTTTCCGCCGTGTGGTTCTTGTCGTTGTTGGTTCAGAACATTTTGTGTTGTTGGAGGTCCTGCCAGTGGCCGTGGGTGAAATCGGGGATGCTCACTGGGCGGCTGCCTTCGCGGGCTGAGCGCTCGCTGAGTTCGGCGAGGCACGACCATTCGGCGGCATCATAGACGTCGATGTCGAGCGGCAGGCCTTTTCTCAGGCAGTGGATGAGGCGGCAGTCCATGGTGTAGTTCATTTCGTTTGGCACCTGTTTGCGGTGTCCTTCGCGCCATAGTTCCGCTGCTTCGCTGCTGGCAAAGCGCTTCATCTCCTCCAGGGCCTCTTCGCCAGTGAGGATGGCCTCCGTGTTGACCGTCTTGAGCGTTGGCAACGGATATTTCTGCACATATCCCTGCGTGCCACACACCGTTTGCAGGCGACTGTAAGGGCGCATGGTGGTTACGTCGAGTTGCAGCACGATGCTTGCTCCTCTGACCGTTCGTATTAGTGTCGTGTTGACGCGTCCCAGCATTTTGTCTGTTCCGCAACCGTCAGACGTGAGCGATACGAGATAGTCCATGCGGTCGCCGCGGTGGAGATTCAGTAGCCATCCGATGGGGCCTATGCCATGTGTGGGGTAGGGGTTGCCGTCGTGGCTTGCACACGATTTCTCCATCCAGTTGTGGTTGGCGTCTGATGCGTTTCCCGTCAACCCGAACGTGTCGCGCAGGTTGTGGATGTAAGCCCCTTCGCAGTGAGTCACTTTTCCGAGCATGCCTTTGCGTTCCATTTCCAGAGTGGCCAGTGCCACGTGGTCGTAGCAGCAGTTTTCCGTCATGAAGCAGTGTCGGCGCGTAGCCTCCGCTGTGTCAACCAGCCGGTGGCATTCGTCGATGGTGGTGGCCGCCGGCACCTCCACGGCTACATGTTTTCCGCAACGCATGGCTTCCACTGCCATCTGGCAGTGTGAACTCCAATCGGTGCAGATGTACACGAGGTCGATGTCGTTGCGTTGGCAGGCTTCGCGCCAGGCCTCCGCTCCGATGAGTTTGTCGGCTTGCGGTCGTCCAGTGGCGGCGAGCGTCTGGTTGGCTGTCTCCAGCCGCGCGGGGTCAACGTCGGCCACGCAGCGAATCTCCGCCCCGTCGATGAAGGCGTAGCGTTCCAGTGTCTTCATGCCGCGCTGTCCCAGTCCGATGAGGGCGATGCGTACAAGGGGGATGGGGGCACAGCGTAATTCCAATACGGTGTCCATATAATATAAATATATAGGTGTCCAATAAAAAAGAACAACGAAGCAGGCGCTTTGCCGGATGCTGAATAATCCCCAGCTGCCTGTTTGCGTTTGTTTATATTCAATGGCAAAATTACTTGTAAACTGCCTAACTGAAAAATATTGTAGGCTTAAAATGCGGGTCGGTTGCCCAATCGGGGCGTTTTTTCTTGCAAACGGCCCCCAAACCTGTATTTCCTTGGAAACAAAAAACGGACGCATCTTTGCTGATGCGTCCGTTTTTTTGATGTCAGTGTTAACCCTGTCATCTCATACAAGTTGTATTCAGAGGTGAATCTGATTACTTCTTGCGAGACTGTCCGTAGCGGCTCATGAACTTGTCTACGCGGCCGGCAGTGTCGACGAGCTTAGACTTACCAGTGTAGAACGGGTGAGACGTGTTAGAGATTTCGAGCTTTACCACAGGGTAAGTCTCGCCTTCGAATTCTACCGTGTCAGTTGTCTTGCAGGTAGAACGAGAAAGGAACATGTCGCCGTTGCTCATATCCTTGAACACTACGGGACGATAATTCTCGGGGTGAATACCTTTTTTCATTGTTGCTATAGCTTTTTTTAGTGATTATCTTGATACGTGAATTGCTGGTAACAATTGCGTGTAATGGTCTGAATCGGCTGCAAATTTACTACTTTATTTATTGTTGACCAAGTGTTTGAGGCATTTTTGTCGCAGAGAAGGAATAAAATGCCTTGCCTGATGCTTCGTTCTTAGCGGAATGGGCTGTTTTGGCGCTGGAAACGGAGAGAACGATATTGGCGTTGCCATATATTTCTTCTTGACTTTCAATGTTTTCTAAAAAAATGGTGCCGCGTATCATAAAATTATTTATATTTGCAGGTTGTTGAGACATTCATAGCAAACATCAAGCATATAATCAAATACAAATACCTAATCTTATGAAGAAAACCTACGCATTTCTCATGGCTCTTTTCTTCTGTGTTGCAGCCGCAGCGCAGGGTTTGTTGCCAGAGTTTTCAACAGAAGACAACCCCGTTTGGTATCGCGTGCAGTTTAAAACAGGCAGCGCGTTCCTGACCGACAAAGGCAACGGGGCAGAACTTCAAACCGCTGCGGGCAGTTCAAGCGACGCCCAGAAGTGGCAGCTCATTGGAAACAAGAACAATTTCAAGATGAAGAGCAAGAGCGGCCGTTACGTCAGCTGGAACGGCAGCAAGTACACCGCCAGCAAAACAGCTGGCGTGGCGCTCAAAATCGTTCAGAGCACCAACGCTTCTGCCACCAACTGTTGGGAAATCCAGCGTGCTTCTGGCAGTCAGTCGATGAACCAGTGGGGCGGCGCTGGTGCTGGCAAGTCGCTCGGCGAATGGACTGTGGGCGACGCCAACAACCCGCTCTCTTTCGTTGCTACGGCGGCCAAGTTGCCCGTCTTCAGTAGCGGCGATACGGAAAAATGGTATTTCGTCCAGTTCCGCAACGGCAACCGTACGCTCCAGGCCAACGGCCTCGACGAATGTATCCGTCTTGCTGCCCCCGACCCCGTTGACGGACAGCTCTGGAAGCTCGTCGGAACAGCCGACAACTTCCAGCTCGTGAACCGTGCCGGCCAGTATGCAGTGGTCAGCAACACCGCTGCCGCCACGGAGACCCCGCGCAACGACACGCCCCTCCGTGCCTCGGCAAAACCTTACGACAAAGGCTTCAAACTTCTCGAAACCACCAACGCCACTTATCTGCCTTCATGGGAAATCCAGCCCATCGGAAAGAGCGGAAAAGCCCTCAACCAGTGGGGTGGCACAGCCCTTGGCAATAGCATCGGCGTTTGGAACACGGCAGATGCCAACAACCCGTTGCTCTTCGTTTCTCCCGACGATATGGTCTATGCCGACTTCAAGGCCGTTGGCATCACGGGCTATGTGCCAGAGAACAAGCTCACTCTTTGGTATGACAAACCAGCCACGCTGACTGGTGTCGGCAATGTTTGGATGGAATACAGCCTGCCAATCGGCAACGGCCAGTTTGGTGCCAGCCTCTTCGGCGGTCTTGCCAAAGACGAAATCCAGTTTAACGAAAAGACCCTTTGGAGTGGCCGCAACACCGACAACGGTGGAAGCTACGGCTATTACGAAAACTTCGGTTCCGTATTTGCCGAAGACATCAGCGGCACGTTCAACTACAGTTCGGCTGGCGCCGCACAAGACTACTACCGCCAGATTGACCTCACCACCGCCACTGGCAAGGTGTCGTTCAAGAGTCCGGACAAGAAAGTGACCTACACCCGTGAATATTTCTCTTCCAACCCCGCTGGTGTCATTGTGGCACGCTATGCGGCCGACAAAAAGGGACAGCTCAGCCTCCGCTTTACCCTCAATCCAGGCAAACCAGGATTGAGCGCCACGGCAAAATATGCCAACGGCGAAGCCTATTTTGCAGGCAAGCTTGCCACGGTGAGCTATAACGCCCGCATCAAGGTCGTTCCGACGGGTGGCGAGATGACCACCACCGATGAAGGCATCACCGTCAAGAATGCCGACGAAGTGCTCGTTGTTCTTGCAGGCGGCACCGATTTCGACCCCGCCTCGAAAACCTATGTCAGCAACACTGCCAAGCTCGCCTCGAGCGTTCAGGCACGCATCAATGACGCCGTTGAAACCGGTTTCGACGCCCTGAAGAAAGCCCATGTGGCCGACTATCAGTCGTTCTTCAACCGCGTTGACTTCGACCTCGAAGGCACCGCCAATAATATCCCGACCAACACCCTCGTCGACAGTTACAACCAGGGTAACGGTGCTAACGCCCGCATGCTCGAAACGCTCTATTTCGCCTACGGACGCTACCTTGAAATCAGCAGTTCGCGCGGCGTTGACCTCCCATCCAACCTGCAGGGCATCTGGAACAACGTCAGCCAGGCTCCTTGGCACGCCGACATCCACTCAAACATCAACGTGCAGATGAACTACTGGCCTGCCGAGCCGACCAACTTGAGCGAAATGCACCTGCCGTTCCTCAACTACATCATCAATATGTCGGCTGGCATCCACAACGAATGGGCTGGCTATGCCAAGGCCGCCGGACAGAAGCGCGGTTGGACTTGCTACACCGAAAACAATATCTTCGGCGGTGTAGGTTCGTTTGCCCACAACTATGTCATTGCCAACGCTTGGTATTGCACCCACCTCTGGCAACACTATCGTTACACCCTCGACCGCGACTATCTCAAGCGTGCCTTCCCCGCCATGCTGAGCGCCGCCCAGTTCTGGCTCGATCGTCTCGTGCTCGACAAGAAAGACAACACCTATGTCTGCCCGAAGGAATACTCTCCTGAGCATGGTCCCGGACAGGAAGACGGCGTGGCCCACGCACAGCAGCTCGTTTATGACCTCCTCACCAACACCAAGAGCGCCATCGAAGTGCTCGGCAGCGATGCGGAAATCTCTGAGGCCGACCTCAACTTGCTCAACGACCGCCTCTCGAAGCTCGACCGCGGTTTGGCCACCGAACGATATACCGGTGCTTGGGGCAACCCGAAAAACGGTGTGAAGAGCGGTGAACTCCTCTTGCGCGAATGGAAAACCAGTGCCTATACGGCCGGTGAGAACGGACACCGCCACATGTCACACCTCATGTGTGTCTATCCTTTCAACCAAGTAACGCCTTCAAGTCCCTACTATCAGGCTGCCGTCAACTCCATGAACGTGCGCGGCGACGAATCAACCGGATGGTCTATGGGATGGAAAATCAATCTCTGGGCACGCCTGCAAAACGGCACCAAGGCCCACGGCATTCTCACCAAAGCCCTGCGCCATAGCACGTCGTATGGCACCGACCAGAGCCGAGGCGGTATCTACTACAACCTCTACGACTCACACGCCCCCTTCCAAATCGACGGTAACTTCGGTGCCTGCTCAGGCATCGCCGAAATGCTCCTTCAGAGCCACACCGACACCATCCAGGTGCTCCCAGCTCTCCCGAAGGCATGGAAAACAGGCCACGTCACTGGCTTGAAAGCCATTGGCAACTTCACGGTCAGCGTGGCATGGAAAGACGGCAAGGCCACCCGCATCACCATCGTCAACAACGGCGGACAGAAAGGCATCGTGAAATATCCGGCCATCGCCACTGCCAAGCAGTATGTCGACGGCGTTGCCAGCGAAACCGCTGCCGAATCGGAAAACGTTGTGAGCATCTCAGCCGAAAAGGGCAGTGTCACCGTCTTTGACTTCGACGGCACTTACGATCCAACGGGCATTCACAACGCCAAGGCCGACGCTCCCGTCGTTGCCACGAGCGGCCGCACCGTCAGCGTGTCGGGCTGCAAGGTGAAGAGCCTGGAAGTCTATGACCTTCAGGGCCGTTTGGCCGGCGCCACTTCACGCGCCAGCCTCAGTATCGGCAAAAGCGCCGGCGACGTAGTCATCGTTTGCGTAACGGCCAAGGACGGCCAGAAGCACACGGTGAAGGTGAAGTTCTGAGAAAGGAATTTTCGCTTCCCCTGAAAAACCATTTCATCATCCCCTTCCGGCGATTTTCCGGAAGTGGAAACAACACAGAGGGTGTTCTGAAAAAACGGTATGACGTGTCATATTCAGTAGCAGATTTTTTTACTATGAGAATATGCCTGCCATCGTGCCCGAATTTTCAGAACACCCTCTTTCTCTTTTCTCCGAATATGGCAAAAAACAATGTGTTTCTCCGGGTGTTCCGCTTCTATGCCGACGGTTTCCGGAGCATGACGCTCGGCAAGGTGCTGTGGACCATCATCCTCATCAAGCTCTTCGTGATATTCTTTGTGTTGAAGCTCTTCTTCTTCCCCGATGTACTCGGGCAGAGGGCCGACGGCGACAAAGCGTCTTATGTGGCACGCGAACTCGTTTCGCGCTAACGCGACACCGTATCCCTGCGGTTTTTTCCGCCACACTGCTTTCGTCAGAACACAGCCCGTCACAACGGATTTTTTTTTAATCTCATAAAAACCAAACACCATGATCAACCTTTTGACAGTAGACGCAGCGGTAATCGACTGGTCGCGTGCCCAGTTTGCACTCACTGCCATTTACCACTGGCTCTTTGTGCCGCTCACGCTGGGTCTTGCCCTCATCATGGGCATTATGGAAACCTGCTATTATCGCACAGGAAAACAATTTTGGAAAGACACCGCCATCTTCTGGCAACGCTTGTTTGGCATCAACTTCGCTATGGGCGTGGCCACGGGCATCATCCTCGAATTTGAGTTTGGCACCAATTGGAGCAACTATTCGTGGTTTGTCGGCGACATCTTCGGAGCGCCACTTGCCATCGAGGGCATCGTGGCTTTCTTCATGGAGAGCACCTTCGTTGCCGTGATGTTTTTCGGCTGGAAGAAAGTGTCGCGCGGCTTCCATCTGGCCTCCACGTGGCTCACGGGCCTCGGTGCCACCATCTCCGCGTGGTGGATTCTCGTGGCAAACGCATGGATGCAAGACCCCGTTGGTTGCGCGTTCAATCCCGACACCGTGCGCAACGAGATGACCAGTTTCGTTGACGTGGCCCTCTCTCCATTTGCCGTCAACAAGTTTTTCCACACCGTCACCTCCACTTGGGTGGTCGGAGCCGTCTTTGTCTGCGCCGTCAGTTGCTGGTATCTGCTGAGGCGCCGCGAACAGGAAATGGCCCGCCAGAGCATCAAGATTGCCAGCATCGTCGGCATCGCCGCCGCCCTGCTGACGATGGCCACGGGCGACTTCTCAGCCGTGAAGGTTGCAGAACGCCAGCCGATGAAGCTCGCCGCTATGGAAGCACTCTACGACGGCGGCGAAGGCGTTTCGCTCACGGCCTTTGCTGCCATCAATCCTTTCAAACAGCCTCCCTATGCCCAGGGCGGCGAAGCCCCGATGCGCATCGCCATCCCGAACGGGCTTTCTTTGCTCGCCACCCACCAGACAGACGGTTATGTGCCGGGCATCAACGATCTGCTAAATGGTTATACGCGTCCCGATGGGAAGCGCGAACCGTCGGCAGAGGAAAAGATGGAACGCGGACGCAGAGCCATTGCCACCCTTGCCGAATACCGCAAAGTCAAGGCGGCCGATGCCAGCGACAAACGTTTGCCGGAACTCGCCGCGAAGCTGAAGCAAGACATGCCTTACTTCGGTTACGGATACATCAAAGACCGCGACGAACTCGTGCCGCACATTCCGCTCAATTTCTATGCCTTCCGTGTCATGGTCGGCATTGGCACCTTGCTGATGCTTTTCTTTCTCGTCATCGGACACATCGCTTGGCGGAAAGACATCACGGACAAACACCATTGGCTGCACAAGGCCGCCTTGCTTATGTTGCCGCTGACCTATCTCGCGAGCGAAGCCGGATGGATTGTTGCCGAACTCGGCCGGCAACCCTGGGCCATTCAAGACATGCTGCCAACGGTGGCTGCCGTTTCCGACCTCCAGCCGGGCAGTGTCGCTCTCACCTTCTTCCTCTTCCTCGCCCTCTTCACGGCGCTTTTGGTGGCAGAAGTGAGCATCATGTGCCGCGTGATACGCAACTACAATGCCGACAAATGATTTCTCCAGAGTATAAAAATCTAAATAAACCTCCTTATGAGTTACGAATTCTTACAACAATATTGGTGGCTTATCGTCTCCTTGCTTGGTGCGTTGCTCGTGTTTCTGTTCTTCGTTCAGGGCGCCAATTCAATGGTCCACAGCATAGGCCACACGGAAGAAGGACAGCGCAAAGTGCTTGCCTCAACGGGTCTCAAATGGGAAATCACGTTCACCACCCTTGTCACCTTCGGCGGCGCCTTCTTCGCCTCCTTCCCCTTGTTTTATAGCACCAGCTTTGGCGGTGCCTATTGGTTGTGGATGATCATCCTCTTCTCCTTCGTCTTGCAAGCCGTGAGCTATGAGTTTCAGATGAAGAAAGGCAACCTGCTCGGCACGCGCACCTACCGCTGGTTTCTCGTTTTGAACGGCATCATTGGTCCGCTACTTCTCGGCGGCGCCGTGGCCACCTTCTTCAACGGTTCCAACTTCCTCGTTGAGAAAGCCTCCTTGACAGACATCGGTTCGCCTGTCATCAGTCGTTGGGCCAATGCCTCTGCAGGTCTCGATGCCCTGCTCGACCCTTGGAACCTCATGTTCGGCCTCGCCGTGATGTTTCTTGCACGCGTGCTCGGCGCCCTCTACATCATCAACAACGTCAACGACGAAGACCTCCGTTCGCGTGCCAGTGTGCGCCTCGTTGGTGCCGCCGTCCCCTTCCTCGCGCTCTTTCTCACCTTCTTTGTGCGCCTCCTTTTGAAAGACGGTTATGCCGTTGACCCGCAAACGCAGCAAGTGTTTCTCTCGCCGATGAAATACCTCCACAACTATCTTTCTATGCCCCTTCTCGCGGCAATGACCCTCGTTGGCGTTGTGCTGTTGCTCTATGGCGTTGGGCGCACGGTTGTCAGTAAAACCTACGTCAGAGGCATTTGGCCTGCCGGTATCGGTGTGGTCATGGTGGTGTTCTCCCTACTCCTTGTGGCCGGTCTCGGCAATACCGCCTATTATCCCTCCAATGCCGACCTGCAAAGCTCGCTCACCATTTCAAACAGTTGCAGCAGCGAGTTCACCCTCCGCACCATGTTCTACGTTTCGCTCCTTGTGCCCTTCGTCTTCGGATATATCGCATACGTCTGGCGCGTGATGGACCGGAAATGAACGCGACGGACAGGAAATTCCCAAACCACTGGCAAAGAATGCTTTCAAACGCCAGAGAAAATGCTCCAGCGACTCCCGACGAGTTGCCATCTCCCAGAATTTCTGCAAGCCCTAATAGAAGTCATCGATTTGCGGCCGCGAATCGTGTTACTCGCGGCCGCGAGTCGTGCTACCTTCGGCCGCGAGCAGCGCTACCTGCGGCCGCGAATCGATAACTTGTCAAGCTTTTTAGGAAGTCTATAGTAATGGTGAAAGAATGAAACTGCAATCATTTAATTAATGCGGACAAAGCCTGCTTTTGTTGCTTCATAAGAATGAAAACGGCAGCTATGTCGCAACCAAAGAAAAAATCCCGCCTCGCCTTTGGGCTTTCTCCTTGCTCCTTTCATAAGAAATTTGTAATTTTGCACCCGTCCCCGAGGGGACAGCATAAAGAGAGAAACATTTAGCCTGTCTGAATCCGTTGAACGCCATGCGAAGCAAAAGGATGTCGGCAGGCCGTTTTGTTTCATAACCAAACCAACAACAACTCAAGCACAACAAATCATGGGAGGATTTTTTGGCACAGTGTCACAACGCAGTTGCGTGGCCGACATGTTTTACGGAACAGACTACAACTCACACCTCGGCACGCGCCGGGGAGGTATGGCAGGCTACAACTCAGAAGAAAAGAGTTTCGTCCGTTCCATCCATAACCTCGAAAGTTCTTATTTCCGCACGAAGTTCGAACCGACACTCGATCGTTTCAAAGGTTGCAACTCGGGCATCGGCATCATCAGCGACACCGACGCGCAACCACTCGTCTTCAATTCCCATTTGGGACGCTTTGCTATCGCAACGGTGGCAAAGGTGGACAACCTTGAGGAACTTACGCAGGAAATGATGGCGCAAAACATGCACTTCGCCGAACTCTCCTCTGGCAGCATCAACCAAACTGAACTCGTGGCGTTGCTCATCATTCAGGGGAAGGATTTCAAGGAGGGCATAGAAAACGTTTACAACCGCGTGAAGGGCTCTTGCTCAATGCTTATCCTGACGGAAGATGGCATCATCTGCGCCCGCGACAAATGGGGACGCACGCCCATCGTGATTGGAAAGAAAGAAGGTGCCTGGGCCGCAACGAGCGAAACGACGGCCTTTGCCAACCTCGACTATGAGGTGGACCGCTACGTGGGGCCAGGAGAAATCATCCGCATCCGCCAAACGGGCTGCGAGGTGATGAAGGAGGCTGAAGAACGCATGCAAATCTGCTCTTTCCTCTGGGTTTACTACGGTTTCCCGACCTCAACCTACGAAGGACGTAACGTGGAGGAAGCTCGCTTTGAGAGCGGCCGCATCATGGGCGAAGACGACAAAACGGAGGTTGATTGCGTGTGTGGCATCCCTGATTCCGGTGTCGGAATGGCCCTCGGATATGCCGACGGCATGAAGCGCCCTTACCAGCGTGCCATCTGCAAATACACCCCCACATGGCCCCGCAGTTTTACCCCCGCCAATCAGGAAATGCGTTCCTTGGTGGCCAAGATGAAGCTCATTCCCAATAAAGCCGTGCTCAACGGCAAGCGCGTGCTCTTCTGCGACGATTCCATCGTGCGCGGCACGCAGTTGCGCGACAACGTGAAAGTGCTTTTCGACGACGGTGCAAAGGAAGTTCACATGCGCATCGCCTGTCCGCCGCTCATCTATGGTTGCCCCTTCATCGGTTTCACCTCTTCGAAGAGCGACATGGAGCTCATCACGCGCCGCATCATCCGCGAACTGGAAGGTGAGGGCGACCAGCGACTGGAGGCTTACGCAACGACCGACTCGCCTGAATATCAGCGCATGGTGGAAATCATTCGTGAGCGTCTCGGACTGACCACGTTGCGCTTCAACAAACTCGAAACGCTCATCAAGGCCATCGGACTCCCCAAGTGTAAGCTCTGCACGCACTGCTTCGACGGGACAGGATGCTTCTAAGAAAAAATTCTAACACCCTCAGCTCCAGGCAACGCCTGATAACGGCACATCGCCGTTGCTGACAACCTTATATAAAAAGAGGTGTTCAACTTTATGGTTGAACACCTCTTTTTGCGTTTTTTGGGGAATGACTTTAGTTTTCATCCGTAAGCATCCCATGCAGACCGTATTGAAAAGACTCCAATACGGCCTGCATGGGATGCTTACGTTAATTCGTTCCTTAACTTCTAATCTTCCATTTCGTCCTCATCTCCCCCTGTTTTTGGTTCAGGGTCAATCAACCCCTCGTCTATCAAGTCGTTGATTGGCTTACTCAGACTACGGCGCAATTCATCGCGATGCGACTGCAAGTTATTGAGTGCTTGGGCATAAAGCGACTTCGCCGCATCTTCGTCCTTATCAGGCCAATGCTGTTGCACCACCTCTTCGATACGCCCCGAAAGAGTTGCAATATCGTTTATACTGAACTCATTGCCACGTCTAGTGCACTGCGATAAATCTCTTGACAAAGAAAGGAAGTCGTCAATGTCCCAATCCTTGTATTCATATTTCGTTTCCAAATGCTCATACGATCTCTGCTGCAAAGGCTCACCAGGCACAGTCTTAAGGTTCAACGACCACGACACAACTTTAACGCTTTTATTGCACGGGGTATGATACGATATCACATAGCCATCGAATGCTGTACAGGTGCCAAACAACAAATCTATCGGCACATTACATACAATAACCGTTGACGGTTCGTCATCGTCGCTCGAACAGCCTACAAATGCCACGTAGCCCATACTGCGCATCAAGCAACAATAGTCTTTACAATTCTGTATGGCCTCTTCTCGCTTCAAGTAATCGAGCTGTGGAGAACACCAATGATCGCGAAAATAGATTACAGCCATACTGCCTATAAATCTGGCTCCTAATTCCTTCGCCCACTGATTTTCGGGGTCGAACACTACTGGATTGTTGTTTGTCATATTATTTGATTGTGTTAAGTAAGTATTAGAACACATGATTCACGTTCATATTAAACAGGTCTGGCGTGATGAACATAATTTCGTCCATTGTGAAATCTTCCATCAAGTCCATAAATGTCCAACAGATTGGCAGGTGGTACTGCTGACGCAGCTCTTTCCAATTATCATTCAAGTCTTCATCGGACTCTAACATGGTGTGCCCCCAGTCAGCTGCTTCGCTACGCAGTTGGTCCTCGCACTTGCGGAAGTGGTTATCGTGCAGAATGACGGTTGTGACTTGGTGCCGGGTTTTTAACATCTCGTCCAAGCAATATTTGCTACCTGCGTAGTAAAGTTTGCACGCTTCGTTGGGATAGTGGCAGCAATCGGGACAGGACTTTAACATGCGATTCCAAGGCAAGCCCAAACTTACAGTGCCCTTTATAATGTATCGGCGTTCAAAGGCGGATTTCTTTTTTTGATATTTTCGTCCTATACGCAATGCCTCAGCCACAGCATATTCGAGCGAACATTCTGTAAGTTCCGCCACCCGTTTGTTAAGCTTGGTTACATGGGCCACCTCCTCGGGGGTAAAAGTTGAATGCGCCTTCCACGCTTTTGAAACATACATGCTTCTTCTAAACAATTCGTAGTTCACAGGAATTCTTGTCATAAACGATTAATTTTGTTTTTTACTCACAGTTCTATATAGTACTTTGTCTTGCGTATTTCAAAAAAATACGCTATAAAATTGTAGGTATCCCATGCAGGCCGTATTGTAGAAAACAAATAAGCCAAAGTCAATCTATCAAGATTTTGGCTTATTTGTTTTCTACAATACGGCCTGCATGGGATGCTTACGGAACATTCGCCAGTTGAAGCGCTCATTCAAAAGTGCACGATACAATGTGTTCTTAGATACATTGCAAAGTTTCTGAATATTATTGGAAGTGGCACTGGCAACCGTTTTTCCCCACAGACGCACGATGACGAGCGTGATAAAGAGGGAGCTCAAAGTAAAACCTTGAACCTTCTCAAATTTGAGATTCCGAACGATTTTACCAATGCTAAATGTCTGCATAACTACTTGAAGTTGCTTTTGAACTTCTTTCTTAACAGATAAAACCTTGGTAAGTTCATCTAAATTGCTTATTTTTGCTTCTGTAACAGTTCTATTTTTTCATTGTAAATCATTTGTTTATCACCTACTAATTTACGAAGAAAAATTGAAATACTGTTATTTTCCCTCCCCCTGGGGGAAACTTTAGTTTTTTATAAATGGTTTATTGCCGTAAGTAATTTTTTCTCAAAATCCCAAAATTTTTGAGCTGGATGGTGGTTACTGCCAGGCGCAAACGTGTTAAGGATGATGTGATTCTTTCCCTCTTTTTCATTATAGATATTGTACACTCGGTAGTATCTTGTTGTCTCTTTCTCTTTTCCTTTTGCTTTAATAGTGACTTCTATGCTTTTGTCTATATTAGTTAGAGCATTCTCTTTTGGTTCGGGCAGTTGTACGTTATAATTTTCAGATGACTTTGGTTGCTCAAGTTGCTCAAGTTGCTCAAGTTTCTCATAAATGCCTTCGGTGAGATCTTCGAATGTATATTCAGAAATAAATTTCTGGAAATTTTCGGAGCTATACTGGGCACCTATGCAAACAGCGAGGTGACAATCAGATTTCTCAATTGCGTACAAAAGAGGGTCGACAAATTTTTTGGTGATAGGATCCTTTAATTTATCATATATATCTTTCATGTTGTTTGGCCATTTGGGTGAATGCCAAGCGCAGAGCTCGATACAAAAAGGCATAGACTGACAATTGGCATCCTGAGAGCCATACCTTTCTTGGAGGATCGATTCTTCAAGATGTCGAATCCATTCCATTTTTTTTCTCCACCATGTCCTGCCTTCATAACTGCATAACCACCAACGTTCGTCATTGCTCAAGTCTTCCTTATTTTTCAAGATAGGGAAGTCTATAGCTAATTGAGAATACTTATTCTCATTCACATATTGTATCATAGTATTGGCAGGATAAGAATCCCCTATGCCTCTATAGGTATGCTGGTTCATCCCAGTACCGCCAGCTGGGTTATAGTTAACAATAACGATGCTACAATTGCAAGGATCCCCCCAGTAGGGCTCCGGCATGTGAATTGGACAAAGTAGCTCGCCTGTTGCGTTAAACCATTTGTCTTGCTCTTCTTCGATTTCCACAAACAGTTTGTCACTCTCGTCTTTGTCTTTGTAATAGCTCTCTCCATCTTTATTCAGACGTTGAGCGTTGACTGGCTTGACAGTGTAATCTTTATTTTGGATTTTGTCTTTCTTGCCCAACCAAATGTTAATCACGTCGTCCCAATAATCAATAAACTCCTTTGATATATCCATAGGTTTTATGTTTTTAAGGTTAATATTTTATACAGAAAATGCACGCTTTCTTACCTTTCTTGTTCAAAAAGATTCTGTAGAATCCGTATGCGTAAGAATGAAATCTGTTTTCATCTGCAAGCATATATGTGAGCCGCCTCATAACGGGGCAAGCAGTGTATATGCTACTCAGGAGCAACGACTTTTCAGCCTTTTGTCTGCATACTTTGAATTTGCAGATCCTCTGACAGGGTCAAAGTTTAGTAGTTCTCTTCGATGTCGTCTGTTCCCAAACAACGCCGTAAAGATAGTACTTTTTTAGAATCATGTTGCATTTTAAGCTATAAAAACTTATGACATAAAAGTCTGTATTCAAGCATACATGGGTTGTAAATGCTTGATTATTAAAAGCATTAAGGAGAGTATTACGCAAGTAGTACTCTCCTTAATGCTTTTTTTCGTGATTCCGCTGGAGTCACTAAGTGACCTCGTTGGGAACATAAGTGACTTGCTTGGAATCATAAGTGACTCGCTTGGGGTTTTCGTGATTCTGCAGGAGTATCTTGTTTTCTTTTATCAAAATACTTTACTTATCGCCATGTAAAAAGCCTTGATAATAAGAGATAAATCCCTTATTATCAGATTCTTTTGAGCATAAGGCGAATAAGCATTTTTTCGAGGGGAAACACCCTTTAGCAAAGTGGTCATTTACCGTTCAAAAATCATTGGTATCACCTTGGTATCACCATAATTGAAGGGAGATACCAATAATATGAACAGAACTTATATTGAATGCCTTAACTATTAGTCAAAGATCGCTCTTCGCTACACGCTAATTGCTTGTGTTGCGAAATGTTAAGGAGTAAATACATACATAGAAATAGGGCTATTGTGTCCTTTTATGGCTCGTTCCCGTGACCTAATTTTGCACACGAAAACGAAATGCAAAGCATATCCTGCCAAGCGTTTCCAATAAAATCTACTTCAGTTTATCCTCTTAATTAACTGAAGCAAAGTTACTCTTTTTCATCGAATTAGAAGTACTTTTGATAATATTTTTTTGGAGCCGTTATGCAGGATTTAACGGACGTGCGCACCCGACAAGTCATTTCTACGTTTAACAGAATATAGGTTACAACTATGCAAACAATAGAAATCCTTGCTCAATGGGTTCGAGAAATAAAAATCAATGAGGTAAAATGCGGCATTCTTCCTAAAGGAAGTACCGAAAACTCGATGAGATGCACCGTCTCACAGTACAACCGCGAACATGGTCATGAACGTGGTGTCGGGGTTCATCTTTCCTACTTTTGGGAAGAACGAGCCGTATGTGCCGTTGGCGTTTCGTTTGATGAATTTATCAAACATCATAAAGATCGTAAGTATGTCAACACATGGCGTAGCACAGCAAAAAACATCTTCTATTCTGAACTCGCTAAGAGCGAGGAAGAAGAAAACGAACAGAATCGATAGCAGTCTTACAGACACGCAAGAAGTTATCTACACTGTAAGCCAACTCGCAAAAGAGTTGGGAACGACCCCTGCAGCTATCAGAAAACGAATAGCGAGAGGCTTTATTCCTGCTCATAAGGAAGGCCGCAAGCTAATCATTCTGAAAAGCGAGTATGTGGGTAGTTTGAGAGAACGATAATGAACTCTTAATTAACCACTATATACTTTTCGCCCCTGCCTACGCTGTGAAGCGCATGGGCAGGGGCTTTTTAATCTCAAAACGTGAACAATGATACCAGACGATATAAAAGACCGCATATTGGAGGCTACGGATTTGGTGGCACTCGTCAGCCAGACGGTGCAGCTGAAGAAAAGTGGTCCTCGCTATGTAGGTTGTTGCCCATTCCATGCGGAAAAGACGCCCTCGTTCTATGTGTTTCCGCAAACAGGCACATTCAAATGCTTTGGCTGCGGTGAAGGAGGTGATGCCATTGCGTTTCTGATGAAGCGTGATGGACTTTCTTATGTGGAAGCAGTAACGCAGTTGGGCAAACTGTGTGGCATAGAAGTGGCGGAGCAGGAGGAAGATCCTGAAGCTAAGCAGAAACGCATGCACAAGGAGGCGCTGTTGGTGGCGAACGAACAGGTGGCGAAGTTCTATGTGGAGCAGTTTGCGCTATCTAAAGAAGCGCAAAGCTATGCTTATGGCAGATGGGGCGAGGAGTATTGCACGCTCAAAGGCATTGGCTATGCTCCGAAGTCGGGCAAAGCTCTCGCAAGCTTGAATATCAAGCGCGAGTTTTTGAGTGAGTTGGGCTTGGTGAACAAAGGCGGCTATGACCAGTACCAAGACCGCGTGGTGATACCTATCCATGACCGATATGGGCATGTGATAGGCTTCACCGCACGTTGTTTGGGTGATGAGCAACCCAAGTATAAGAATAGCGCAGATTCGATTTTGTTTCATAAGTCAAGAGTGCTGTTTGGTATGGAGGACGCTTGGCGACAAGCTGCCAATACGGATAAGATGTTCCTCGTTGAAGGCGCACCCGATTGTATGCGGTTGCAAAGCATCGGGGTGCTGAACACGGTGGCTGCACTGGGTTCTGCCTGGAATAAGGACCACTTTGCACTGATCAAGAAAAGTGCAAGCAAGGTATGTTTCTTGCCCGATGATGATCCGCCTAAAAGAGGCGAACATTTCGGGCATGGCGTGCAAGTGGTGTTTGAGGCAGGCAAATTGGCTATGAAGTGTGGCTTGTCGGTTTCCATCAAGGAAATACCCGACATAGAGAATGCACACAAGCAGGATCCCGACACGTTCTATCAGAATATGAACGTGTTCCGCTCTGTGGAAGAGGTGGACTTTATTCTGTGGCGGGCGCAAAAGGCTTTCAGATTTGCGCAGACCACGGAAGAACAGCGTGTGGTGGTGCGCGAAATTGCGTATTTGCTGACATTGATTGACGACCCGACGGGCGTATCAATGTACGTCGATAAGTTGTCTGCTATTTCGGGCAAAAAGGGCTTTTGGAAGGAGGCTATCAATGCGGAGAAGAAACGCATCGAGGAGGAAGAGAAACGAGAACGAGGGGAGGCGGTGGACGACCTTTATAAACGCTTTGGCTTTTATGTGGAGAACGGCAAGTATTTCTCTATCACGGAGAAAGGGAATGTCTATGAGTGGTCGAACTTTACGATGGAACCGCTTTTTCATATCAAGGATAATCTCAATCCGAAACGTCTGTATACACTAACAAACGAATTACACATGAAGGTTTTGATTGAACTCAACCAAGAGGACTTGGTGAGTATTTCTAAGTTTAAGCAGAAGATCGAAGGGCAAGGCAACTTTATTTGGAAAGCTACGGAACGTGAGCTTACCAAACTCAAATCGTTTCTCTATGAGAAAACGGAAACTGCTTCGCAAATCAAGCAAATGGGCTGGCAACGTGAGGGCTTTTATGCTTTTGGCAATGGAGTGTTCTTCAAGAATAAGTTTTACACAGCTGATGATTATGGCATTGTGCGATTGCCCGACTTGGGCAATTACTACTTGCCTTCTTCATCGAAGATTTACAAAGATGATGCCCGGCTTTTCACGTTTGAAAAGCAGTTTGTGCATCTCAACTACTCTTCCGTTACGCTGAAAGAGTTTACCACACAACTTTTCAAGGTGTTTGGCGATAATGGGCGGATAGGCTTCGCGTTCTATCTCGCCACCCTATTCCGTGATGTGGTCACGAATGCTTCGGCAGAGCATTGGTTTCCGATTCTCAACCTCTTTGGTCCGAAAGGTAGTGGTAAGTCGGAACTGGGACATACGCTTTTATCGTTGTTCACGATAGCGTATAAAGCTCCGAATATCCAAAACTCAACAATCTCTGCCCTCAATGATACAGTGGCAGCTTCGGCAAATGCCTTAGCCCACATTGATGAGTATAAGAATGACCTCGATCCCAAGGTTATTGAGTTCTTGAAGGGTCTGTGGGACGGCACGGGACGTAGCCGTATGAACATGGATTTGGACAAGAAGAAGGAGGTGACAGCCGTTGATGCTGGCATCATCTTGTCAGGACAAGAAATGCCTACTGCGGATATTGCGCTCTTCTCGCGATTGATTTTCTTGCAGTTTCCGCGTTCCACGTTCACGCAAGAGGAGAAGAAGAATTATATGCGCCTCATGGAGATGCGTTCGGGTGGTTTGACACACCTCACCATCGCTCTCCTCAAATACCGCAAGCGGTTTGAGGAGCGTTTTACGGGTACGCTCAAAGAGGTACGCAAACAGGTAAGTGTTGCTTTGCAAGGCAAGCAATGCGAGGATCGCATTGTAAATAACTGGTGTGTGCCGTTGGCGGCATTATCAATGATACGGGCGATTTTGTCATTCGTTACCTCACCAAACTCAAAACGGATATAGTAGATACTTCTTGGCTGGATAAACGGGCGGTGTTGTACATGCAGACTTCGCGTATCTTCAACCTTTATCGCAAGGAGGGACGCAAGACGGACGAGAAGACCTTGCCCACTGATGCGCTCAAATACTACCTTGCCAACAGTGCTGCTTATCTCGGTCAGAAGGTGGTGCGCTTTATTGTGTTCCGCAATGGCTACCCTGTATTGGACTCTGCCAAGCAGGACAAGCATGGCAACCCGGCTAAACTCTCTCAATCGGCACGCAGCTATTGCTTTGACTACCAGAAGTTGGTAGACCAGTTCGGCATAAATCTAATTACGGGGGACTCGGACGATGAAGAGGAATAATCTGTGGCAAAAAAAATATTATTATTTTTTTTGGGGGGGGTAGAAATATATCTATATATTTGCAAATGCATGTTTAACTACTAATTTTTATGATATGAAAAAGACTCTATTCATGCTTCTTGCTTGTTTGTTTTGCGTCTTTGCACAAGCACAGACCAAAGTAGAAGTCAGACTTACAGATGGCAAGGTTGTGAAAGGTACTACCAGAACCTTGTTCTCTGTTGATGATGCAAACTCTATTAAGGTGAAAGACGCCAAGGGAGAAAAGAAAACCTACAAATCCACAGAGGTAAAAAATCTTCGTGTTTACGATGACAAAAGCCAGAAATGGTACACCTTTGAGGCTTTGAAAGCGCAAAAAGCGTTACCCAATGTGTGGAACAAGAATCCGAAACCTTATAGCGACCCTGTGTTTTTGCAGGTAGTTTATGAAGGTAAGAACGTCACGGGATATGTTCACAACATTTCCACGCGGACCAACACTAAGACCCTTCAGCTGACAGGTACGGGAGGTATGCTCTACTTCAAGTTGAAGAACGAAGATGTAGCTCGCGCTTTTTGGATGAGTGCGGCGGTTGGTTGGAGAGCAGAACTCAAATTGGTCTTCAAGGATTTTCCTGTAATGAAACCCGTTATCAAGGAACTTGACTCAAAGTCTTTCTATGCAGACCCATTTGCGCTGATCAAAACATTTGATGGACTTTTGGATAAAAAATAAGATTGTCTGAAGGAATAAAGAGCATGGTACGCTCATCTGAAATAGATGATTGTACCATGCTTTTTTTGTTCATTTCTGCTCGGAAGAGGGCGAGGAATAGTCAGCGGAACTTTTCGTTTATTACAAAAGGCACGGAGCTTTCACCCCGCTTCCGTGTTTTTTTTGTGTTTTAGAGGTACATGACCATCGCAAAAGGTGCAGCCCGTCCTAATCCCATGCACAGCGTGCGTAATCGAAGGAGAGAATGCCCATCACGTTGTCCAATCGTAGCACGGAACAATGGTATCGGCAAAATCCGCCTCCGTCTCAAATTTTCCTTTATGCGTGGCGAGGGCGAAAAATCGCTGTAACATTTGTAACATTTGTAACACTCTCATTTTCAGACATCTAACAGTATCCTTTTCTTGTAATCGAATGTAATTTCTTGTAACATTTCTCTCAATACCATGCTTTGGGGAAGCCTTTTCATCTTAAAAGCGGTGGCGGGAACCTCTTCGTCATCATGCAGCAGGGTGGTTTTATGAACTCCTCGCAGCTGTCGAACGCTTCCCTCTTTAGCCCAGCCAAGCCCCTTATCGGAATTGTTGTTCTTCTTGTAAATGCCTTTCATGGAGGCTGAACCCACAGGTATTCAACGAGGTAAGGCTGCATTCATGGAGCGCTCTGCCGAACCTAACTTTAATGTTTGAGCTTCTGTGGTGTCGTGTCCATTTCTTGATTTGAATGTTTACCCGTGACGGCCTACGGGCGGAGAGATTTTTCCTGATGCAAAGGTAATGCGAGCGTGAACGGACAAGTACCGCGTTGCTATGGCTGCACAAAAAATCCGACAACTTTCCTTCTTTTTTCTCGTGCCTCACAAAAAGGAGGTATTTCAGATTTTTTCTTTGCCATTACTTGCTCCTGTGTTCACTTCCTCTCGCATTCTTTTCGCATCGTAAAAAGTCCTCACCCGGAGGACATCACTTAAAGTTTCACATTCAAATTCTATCAAGAAATGGACACTACAAGCACCACATCAGCTCTTCAAACATTAAAGTTAGGCTCAGCAGAGCGCGAAGAAAAATTGCAGCCTTACCTCGTTGAACACCTATGGGATCAGCCCGCTGTTTATTGCGGCACGTACAAGAAGTACAACAATGGCTCATTGGACGGAGCTTGGCTGGATCTGGAAGCATTCGACAGCTACGATGAGTTCCTTGAAATATGTGCCCTGCTGCACGATGACGAAGAGGATCCCGAGTTCATGTTTCAAGATTATCAAGGCTTCCCCGAAGCATGGTATTGCGAGAGTTGCCCAGGGGAAGATACATTCGACAAGATTATAGAATACTGCCAGTTGTCTGAAGATGAGCGCGAGGTTTACGATGCTTACTACGAATGTACAGGTGATGATTCTTTCGCCCACGCCAAGGATCACTACGTGGGAAAATTTGATTCGGAGGAAGCTTTTGCCGATTATATCATCAGTGAGTGCTACGATTTGGACAGCATGATGGGTAATCTCTCCTTCTACTTCGATTACGAACGCTATGCAAGGGATTTGTTCATGACGGACTACACCTTCTGCGATGGTTATGTGTTCTGCCAACAATAAAAAAACACGGGAGCGGGGTGAAAGCCCCGTTCCTTTTGAAACTCTCTCTTGATACTCTTTTGAATTGTCTTACGGGGAAGCTATTAACCAACCAACTAAATAAGTTTAATTACTTAATACATACATAGAAATACTTGATATACATCATCTTCAGTACAGCCTAAAAGGTGTATATTTGCAGCATTTCAAACACCCAACTGTACTTCATGAGTGACTATCTTGTCTACATAAAAATGCCATCGTATTTGCGCCAATGGTTCGTGAACCGTCACAGCGGTTCCGAGCCAGTGGTGCTCAGGCAAGGTAGCATAGAATCGAAGTTGATAAAGTTGGCACAAAGCCGCCAGCCCGACGACTTCTTTCCTCCGCTTCAAAAGGAGGACGAGGTGGCTATTTGCATTCCTTACTCCAAGGCACGCGACCCACGTACCTACAACTATATCTCTCCCACAGGAAAGAAGGCATTGCTTGATAACATCAAGAATGCTTTTGCCGTGGATTGCTGGAACTTCCTGCACGATTTCGGGCATATTGGTCAGCAACAAAAGGAACTGATCTATTTGTATATGGAGCAACGGGGCATCAAGGAGGACGGCACTTGTTGGGACAGCATTGCGAAGGCTTATCAGCGACTTCGCAAGAACTACCTCTCAAACGAGAGTAGAAAAAGAACCCGACAACAGCAAGCTGAAAAGTCACAAACAGAAAGCCAAGAGTTTGTAGAACATAATTGTTAATACCGAAGTTAGACATGAACAGATTGCCGGGTATCAGCCATATTGCATACGTATCGGCTGAAGCTCTCACACCGCACATCACCTTGCAGGCGATAGCGAAGGTGCCAGTGGGCATCTTTGCTCGGCTTTCTTTTATTCCGTTCAACAAGCGCACTGCGCTTTGTGAAACGGAAACGGAGTTTGACAATAACAGCACGCTCGAAACGGCTACGCTGACTTTTTATTCTCCTGAGAACTTGCCATCGGGTAACCTTTGCTTTGTGGTGACAAGTGTGAATGGGGAGCAGTATCTCATCGGAACAAAGGAGGCGCCTTTCCCTTTTGTTAAAAAGGAACAAACCACGGGGCTGCCTGATGGCGATGCCAACACCGCAAAATACACGGTTTCCTACTTAAATCGGGTGGCTTTGATACCGATTTTGAGCTAAAATCCCTTGATTTTGTAACTTTTTGGGGGTGTTTGTAACAGCGAGTAACTTTTCAGCGTTTTCAGAACGCTTGAAAATCAAGTAGTTGAGAAAAAGTTACAGATGTTACAAATGTTACAACGAAAAAGGTCTCGCGCGAGCGCGAAACAAAAATTTCTCTGACGCAACATTTTCATAAATTTATACTTTTGAACGATGGGCAGGTGCAGCCGTGAGGTCCCACCTGTCTTTTTTGCTTTTTATATGTGCGCATATCTTTGCCTTATAAATCACACGCGATTATGGCAAAGAACAAATACCAACTTCATTTGAAAGGCTATGTGGGCAGCTGGGACTTTGATGCTGACTATGTGGACTATATTCTGGGCAAGAACCCTGACAAGGAGGTGGCGGTGCTGATTGACAGTCCTGGCGGACAGCTCAACACGGCATTGAGTATCTCTTCTGCCTTCAAGCGGCATGGCAATGTCCATGCGCACTTTGTGGGCATGAACGCAAGTGCTGCCACCATCGCTTCGATGGGTGCCAAGCACATCACCATGGACAAGTCTGCCATGTATCTTGTGCATCAATGTGCGCTTCCATTTTTTGAGTATGGCAATCTCAATGCCACGGGCATGAGCCAGCTCATTGAAAGTCTCGGCAAAGCCAAGACGGATTTGGAAAAGATGGACGCAAATGTGGCTACGATGTATGCCACACGCTGCAAGAAAGAGCCAAAGGCTTTGCTTGACCTCATGAAGGTGGGCGGCTGGCTTACCGCACAAGAGGCTCTGGATTGGGGCTTTGTAGATGAGCTGACAGAGTTCGAGGACGAAACGGCTCCTGTACTCACGGCTTCTCTCGCTGCCGATTTTCAGGCGAATGGCATTCCACTACCGAACGTCCCTAAGAGCAAGTCGGAAGAAACGTTTTTTCAAAAGATGGCGCAAGCGCTTGCAGCCGTTTTCAAACCAACACAAGTAAACAATCAACATACCCCGAAACCTATGAACATCATTTTTAAGAACATCTGCAAGTTTCTATCCTGTGAACATCTTGCTTCGGAAGATGGAAAGGTGTCGCTTACTGAGGCGCAACTGAGTGATTTGGAAAGTGCGATGCAAGCCAACCACGATATGATAGCGGAGCTATCTATCAAGGTAAAGAATGCAGAGGACGAGAACAAGAAGCTCACCGAGACGAACAAGTCGCTCGAAGCGAAAGTGGCCAACCTCCCTGCTGCATCAACCACCGCCATCGTAGATGACAAGAAGCATGAGGACCACGAGCCCACAGCTTACGAACAGTTTATCAATGCTGGCGAAACGGCACGCAAACTTTATGACAGTTTGCCCTAAACTTATAAACTCTTAAACTTATAAACGCGAGTTCGGGATAAGGATTGCGTAAAAAATAGGGTAAAACGAGCTAAAAT
>OLFV01000814.1_pt1 | contig 34129 bp, 26 predicted proteins | sample 1605551 | NCBI WGS metagenome assembly OLFV01 (sample SAMEA3888922, study PRJEB22519) | human gut metagenome | biome: human gut; feature: human-associated habitat; material: faeces | place: Denmark | collected 2011 | reverse complement strand
AAAATAGGAGGTAAATGCCTTTTATGATTAGCATTTACCTCCTACCCGATTTTATAAATGATTATTTGCATTCGTGAAATAACATTTAACTCAATAAAAGTGAGGAAATAAGGTAAAAAAGCGTAACTTTGCAACTTAAATACAGAAGTCTGCTTTCACGGGCGGGCTGTAAAAACGAAAAAAGTAACAAATAACACATATAACAATGGCACAGGAAGATGTTTTTAAGAAGATTGTGAGCCACTGCAAGGAGTATGGATTTGTGTTCCCGAGCAGCGAGCTGTACGATGGACTGGGAGCCGTATACGATTACGGCCAGAATGGTGTGGAACTGAAAAACAACATCAAGGAGTATTGGTGGAAGAGCATGGTGCTGCTGCACGAAAACATCGTGGGCATCGACTCTGCTATCTTCATGCACCCTACTATCTGGAAGGCCAGCGGCCACGTTGACGCTTTCAACGACCCTCTCATCGACAACCGCGACTCAAAGAAGCGTTATCGTGCCGATGTGCTCATTGAGGACCAGATCGCCAAGTATGACGAGAAGATTGCCAAGGAGGTTGCCAAGGCAAAGAAGCGTTTCGGCGATGCCTTCGACGAGGCACAGTTTATGGAGACCAACGCGCGCGTGCTGGAGCACAAGCAGAAGCGCGATGCGCTGCACGAGCGTTACAAGGCTGCCATGCAGGGTCCTGACCTCGACGAGCTGAAGCAGATCATCCTTGACGAGGAGATTGTAGACCCCATCAGCGGAACAAAAAACTGGACTGACGTGCGCCAGTTTAACCTCATGTTCTCTACAGAGATGGGATCGGCTTCCGACTCTACAAGCAAGATCTACCTCCGTCCAGAGACAGCTCAGGGCATCTTCGTGAACTATCTGAACGTTCAGAAGACAGGCCGCATGAAGATTCCGTTCGGTATCGCACAGATAGGCAAGGCTTTCCGTAACGAGATCGTGGCACGTCAGTTTATCTTCCGCATGCGCGAGTTTGAGCAGATGGAGATGCAGTTCTTCGTTAAGCCCGGCACCGAGATGGAGTGGTTCGCAAAGTGGAAGGAGACCCGTATGAAGTGGCACCAGGCTCTGGGCTTCGGTGCTGAGAACTATCGCTTCCACGATCACGAGAAGCTCGCCCACTATGCCAACGCTGCCACCGACATCGAGTTTAAGATGCCGTTCGGCTTCAAGGAGGTGGAGGGCATTCACAGCCGTACCGACTTTGACCTCACTCAGCACGAGAAGTTCTCTGGCAAGAGCATCAAATATTTTGATCCGCAGGAGAACAAGAGCTACACTCCCTACGACATCGAGACCTCTATCGGTGTGGACCGCATGTTCCTCAGCGTCATGTGCCACTCTTACTGTGAGGAGAAGCTCGAGAACGGCGAGACCCGCGTGGTGCTCAAGCTGCCCGCAGCTCTCGCTCCCGTGAAGCTGGCCGTTATGCCTTTGGTCAAGAAGGACGGTCTGCCAGAGAAGGCTCGCGAGATCGTGAACGATTTCAAGTTCCACTTCAACACCCACTATGACGAGAAGGACACCATCGGCAAGCGCTACCGCCGTCAGGATGCCATCGGCACACCTTTCTGTGTGACCGTTGACCACGACACGCTGAACGACAACTGCGTGACCCTGCGTTTCCGCGACACCATGGAGCAGGAGCGTGTGAGCATTGACCAGCTGCGCGCCATCATAGAAGACAAGGTGAGCATCGCCAGCCTGCTGAAGAAGTTGCAGTAATCGTGTTGGAGCCAATATTTTTTATTGACAACATTCTAACATTCATAAATGAACAAATTTTTCTTATCATTCTTCCTTCCGCTCATGGCAGCGGTGTTCGCCTTCACGGCGTGCAGCGAGAGCGACGGGGCGGAAGAGGAGTATGTCGACTGGCAGGCCACCAACGAGACCTACTTCGACAATCTTTACACCACAACGAAGGCAAAGATTGCAAGCGGCGACAACTCGTGGAAGATCTACCAGTGTTGGACGCTTGACAGCGGACAGGTGGCGCTGCATAGCTACGACCACATCATCGTGCATGTGGTAGAGAGCGGCAGCCGCAACGTGAAACCCGAATATAACGACTCGGTGCGTGTTCACTATCGTGGACATCTGCTCCCCTCAAAGTCGTATGCGTCGGGCTATGTGTTCGACCAGTCTTACCAAGGCACCTTCAACAAGGACGTGGCTGTGCCTGCACAGTTTAAGGTCAGCGGTTTGGTGCCGGGCTTCACCACCGCCCTTCAGCACATGAACCTTGGCGACCGCTGGGAGGTTTATATCCCTCACCAGTTGGGTTACGGCGAAGAAGCCAACGGTGCGATACCTGCCTATTCGACCCTCGTGTTCGACATCGGCCTTGTGGGCATCTACCGCTATGGTTCTTCGGCACCCTCATGGAACGCCAAGCCCAACATGTTCTGGGAGGAAGTGGACGAGTAAAGACCTGCGTTTTTTTAACGACAATAGAGACAATAGGGACAATTCTTTAATCACAAGATAAAGATTGTCTCTATTGTCTTTTTTTATGTCCTCTCGCGCCATCTCTTTCCTCCTTTTACCATTATTTAATATTTCCTGCTATTGTTGTTCAGCAGAAAATGTCTATCTTTGTCGGAAACGATAAAAACCAGTAAACCCAAACAACAATGAACATTATTGAAGCAACTCAACAACACGCACCTGTCATCGCCAACCTCATAATGATGGCAATGACCGATGAGTGCTGCCTCAACCTCGCTGGCGAGGGCCGCACCGTTGCCGATTTCGCACGGCTCATGAACCAGCTCACAGCCGCCAACGACACACAGTACAGCTACCGCAACACCCTACTTGCCGTGACCGACGAGGGCGAAGTGGCAGGAGCAATAGTGTCTTATGACGGCGCGAAGCTGCACGAGTTGCGAGAGGCGTTCATCGAGGGTGCACGCCGCGAGTTTGGTGTCGACCACTCGGGCATGGACGACGAGACAGCCGCTGGCGAGTGGTACCTTGACAGCCTTGCCGTCTTCCCGCAGTTTCGAGGACAGGGCATAGCCCATCAGCTCCTCTCGGCTGCCGCCCGGCGTGCCGCCGACCACGGTCTGCCCGCTGCCCTGCTCGTTGACAAGGGCAACCCCAAGGCCGAACGTCTCTACCGCTCCATTGGCTTCGAATATGTGGAAGATGCCATGTGGGGTGGACATGAGATGCGCCGATTAAGAAAATGAACAGGGGCTTCTGAAAAGCAAACCATAAATTTTTTTCAATATGAAATACGCCGAATATATAAAACAGATAGAGATCGACTCGCTATGGAGCGGCAAGAAGCACATAGTGTGGAATCTGGACCGACAGGTTAACATCCTGAGCGGCGTGAACGGCGTGGGCAAGAGCACCATCCTCAATAAGGTGGTCAAAGGGCTGACGGCTGGGGGTGAGTTCCCGAGCCACATGCTCAAGGGCGTGCATATAACCGTGGTGCCTGAGGAGGCAAGATGGATAAGATATGACGTCATCAGGTCCTTTGACCGGCCGCTCCTCAACATGGACACCATAAGCAAGATGAACGTGAGCCTTGCCACCGAGCTCGACTTCCAGCTGTTTCAGCTCCAACGCAAGTATCTCGACTATCAGGTGAACATCGGCAACCGCATCATTGCTGCTCTGCAGAGCGGTGAACCCGATGCAGCGCAGAAGGCGCAGGAGCTGTCGGCACCGAAGAAGCGGTTCCAGGACCTCATTGACGACCTGTTCAGCGAGACGGGCAAGAAGATTGTGCGCACGGAGAACGAGATACGCTTCTCGCAGATTGGCGAGACGCTCGTGCCTTATCAGCTCTCGAGCGGTGAGAAGCAGATGCTCGCCATCCTCCTGACCGTCCTCGTGGAGGACAACCTGCCTTATGTCCTTTTCATGGACGAGCCTGAAGTGAGTCTCCATGTGGAATGGCAGGAGCGTCTTATCGAACTGATCCTCTCTCTTAACCCCAACGTTCAGATCATTCTCACCACCCATAGTCCGGCCCTCGTCATGAACGGATGGATGGATAGGGTGACAGAGGTGAGCGACATCACGGACAAATAAGATTAAGGGAAAAGTGAAGAACGAAGAGTGAAGAATTCGATAGCCTCTTTTAAGTGAAGAACGAAGAGTGATGAGTTAAGAATTCAATCGCCTTTTAAAAAAGGAAAAATCAAAATTCGAAAATTCACCATCGGCTGAAAGCCGATAATTCAAAACTCAAAATTCAAAATTCAAAATTGCGCCTTAGGCGCAGGGGTGGGGCTTTAAGTGTGTGCATTATTATGAAACGTCTGAATCAAAATATCACATCGCGCTATGTAGAGGCAGCAAACCGTCTCACGTCGCGGCAGGCACGTCGTCGCATCATCGCTTATGTCGAGAGCTACGACGACGTGTTCGTGTGGCGTGCCATCCTCTCGCGCTTCGAGAACGCCACACGCTATTTTGAGGTCATGCTTCCCTCGCGCAACAACCATCTGGAGCGGGGCAAGAAGGCTGCTGTCATGCAGCTGCTTCACGATGGGGTGGGGTGTGACATGATTGCCTGTGTCGATGCCGACTACGACTACCTCATACAGGGAGCCAGCGAGACGTCTAAGATTATCCTCTCCAACCCCTATGTCTTCCATACCTATGCCTACGCCATAGAGAACCTGCAATGTTATGCCCCGTCGCTACACGGCGTGTGCGTGGCGGTGACGCTTAACGACCACATGGAGTTCGATTTTGTCGATTTCCTATCACAATATTCTCAAGCCATCTTCCCGCTCTTCATCTGGAGCATCTGGTACTATCGCACGCCGCGCTATGCACAGTTTTCCATCACCGACTTTCTACAGGTCATAGAGCTGGGCAAGGTGACGCCCGACAACGCCAACGATGCCTTGCAGCGTCTGCGCAGTAAGGTTGCCAAGAAGGTGCAGTGGCTACAGCGCCACAACCCCAAGGCGAAGGAGAGCTATCTCGCGCTGAAGGATAAGTTGAAGCGCCTCGGCGTAACACCCGACACCACCTACCTCTACATTCAGGGCCACCACCTCTTCGACCGTGTGGTCATGCCGCTTATGAAGAATGTCTGCGCCCGACTGGTGCGCGAGCGTGAGCGCGAAATCTCTCTCCAGAGTGTTCACAACACCCAGTATCGCAACGAGCTGTCTTGCTATTCGAGCAGCATCAGCGACATCACCAACACCCTAAAAAAGAGTGTAGGCTTCCTCGCCTCGGAACCTTATAACCGCATTGTGGAGGATCTGACAAAGGCGTTTGAAAAGTAATGGAAAAAATAACAAGAGAAGAAGCTTTAAAACGCTGGGAATCGGCCAAGAAACAAAAGAAAGCAATGGTTGAAAAAATGCGTAAGGCGCTTTATGAAGACTATAAAGCACGAACAGGCGAAGAACCTCTAACCTTTAATGTCTTGTAATGATTCAGTTTTCTTTGCCAAATATAAACGAACATTCTCCATATTTAGTGGAATTTAGGACAAAAAGAAAGGCAATCGTGGAGAGGTTTTGTTGCTCTCCTGCGATTGCCTTTTCTTTGTTTTTTATCTTTGAGGTTTCATGACCTCTTGGTCTTCATCTTCGTTTTTACATGCGTGCTTTTACATGCATGTTTTTTTCATGCTCGTTTTTACATGCTTGTTTGAGGCTTTATCTCATCATAACCTTGCGACTGCTGCCATCGGCAAGGCGCATGATGTAGATGCCACCCTTGGCGGGCTTCTCAACCTTCATGCCGTCGATGGTGTAGATGGCGACAGGAGCGTTGGCTGATGACTTGTCGGCACCAATGGTGTCGATGCCCGATGTGGCCACACCGTAGTTGATGATGGGTGCCACAGCCATGGATGTGGGGTCATCGGTGTTCTGGAACCACTGGTATGTGCCAAGCCCCTGACCTGTGCTCTCGTCTTGATCCTCGGCATAATGCCATGTAGAGGCGAGGCCACCTTCGGCGCGGCGGTAGCAGAGAATGGCGATGTCATCGGAGGTGTAGGGCGACACCTCAAGCGAGTTGTTGGGGAAAGGACCAATGACAACGAAGAACTCTTGACCCTTCTTCAGCTCCACCTTCTTGTCGAGCTTAAAGTTGGTGGCCACAATGTTTGCAGCATCATATTTCAGCTCGCTTGCCTTCATGCTTGCCGTTGCCAACACCTCACCAGGCTCACCCTTCTCCGTTACGCTGTTCACCGTGAGGGTGATGTCGGCATCGGGCGATACGGTAGTGGTAGAAGCAAAGTAGACAGCCACCTCGTCGACCGTGGCGTCAGCCAACGGTGCCTTATATTTCTCTGCAAACTTGTCGAGCGCAAGCCAGTTGCTGCCGGCATAGTTGCCCAAAAAGCCCAGCTCAATCTTCTTCAGATCGTTGTTTTCCTCGGTCGCGATGTTCCACACATACTGTGCTCCGCCAGCCTGGATGGCATAGTTGAGCTGGTCCACCGATGAGCCAGCCTCGTTGCTTGCTTTCAGTCCCACGCTCACGGTGCCGGCCTTTACGAAGGTCACGGTGGGGTTCTGCTCGTTGCTCGTCTCCTTGTCAGCATGCTGGAACTGCCACTCCCAAGCTGTGGGCATGTCCTTTGACAAGTCGCGGAAGGTCACTGGCACGTTCAGCGGCACGAAGGTGCCGACGAAAGGCGACTGATAGCCCTCCTCGGGCAGACCGATGAGGGCTGTGGGCGCCTTCTTCGACACGATGACGAACGCCTCGCGCTTCAAGGTGTTGCTCTCCTCGCCACGCTTCACGGTGAGCGTCACGTCGTAGGTGCCCGCCTTGGTGTATGTTACCACGGGGTCGGTCTCTGCCGATGCCGTTATGTCGCCTCCGGGGAAGGTCCACTGCACGCTCTCTGGAGCTCCTGCCGAGAGGTCATGGAAGGCAATGCTCTCGCCCTCGAAGATGTTGATAGGCTCAGCGGCTGTGGGGTCGTTCTGTACCACGGCAAAACCGTCGACGGCAATGTCCTCGCCGTCAAACTGTTGCATGATCTGCACCTTGACCTTCTTGCCAACATAGCTGTCGAGAGGGAAAGAGAACTTGTTCCATGTGGGACCGGTGTATGCGTTGTTCTGTGCCCATGCAAAGGCATCAAACACCTGCTCGCTGGCACCCGTCTCGGTGTTGATGATGTTCACCTTCCATGAACCCCATACGAGATAAACGCCAGAGAAGTAAGCATAAAACTCGGCTTTGCTGTTGGCAGCAACGCTAAACTCAGGACTTGTCAGTGCTGCTGTCTTGCTGCTGCCGTCAACGCTCTCGTGGCCGCAGAACGCCGACATCTTGTCGTTGTCGTCGATGGTGCTGAAACTACAGTTTTTCAGTGACCATCCGCTCTCGGCTGTCCATCCGTCAATGGCTTTCGTGTCAAAGTTCTGGCTCATGAGGGTCTTGGCCGACCTGTCTGTTGAGAATGCAGCCTTCAGCGGCTCGTCAATGACATATTGTGCTGTGACGGTAGGGCTCACGGTGTTGTAGCCCATGGCTTTTACATAGAGCGTGCAGCTCTTCTTTATGTTTATCGAGGCTGTGTTGCCCTCAACCACGGTAACGATGGGGTTCACGGCTGTGGGGTCAGCGTCTTCAAACTCGTCAAGGCTGGTGGCTGTGGTCGAGTACCACAGTGTCACGGTGTTGGCATCGTCAGATTTGGCTGTCACGGTCACGGGCGCGTTGAACGTGCCGCCCTCGGGTGTGAGCACAGGTGTGGCGAGCGGTGCCTTGGCCTTCACGGTAACGGTCATGGTGACGGTCTGCGGCTTAAACTCGTCGTTGCCGGCAAACACGGCACTTATCGTGACGGTCTGTGTGGATGTGACGTAAGACGACGAGAGCGCTCCATACTTGTCGACAGAGCACACGTTCCATGCCGACGACTTATAGGTTATGGGCGACACCTTGAAGGGATTTATGAGGTCGGCAATGCCTTCGTCGCCCGATGTTAGCTCAATGGCTGTCTTGTAGAAGCTGAGGTTGGGGCTGCGTCTTATGACATAATTGGCCTCTGTCACCGCACTATACTCGTTGCCCACCTTCGTCACAGCCTTTACCTGCTGCGTATATTCCACGCTTATGGGCTTTGTATATTCCTTGCGTGTGCCACCCTCAACGCGTGGGTTGCTGCCGTCGGTTGTGTAGAACACGGCGTAGGTGCCGGCTTCGGCTCCCTCTACGTTCAACGCCACGCTCTGTGCCTCATCGTAAGAGCCCGATGCAAGACTAAACAGTGGAGCGGGAACAGACGATTCGATCTCCTCATAGTCGACCTCTATCTTCTTTATATGTAAGGTACCGCGGCCGGTGCCTGTGGGCTTAATGGCAATGACGATCTTGCCCTCCTGACCGTTATCGGTAGCCTTAAACTCGTTTTCTGCCAGACTGCTTGTCAGCTCAGCCGTGGTCTTGTCGCCACATTTATATTCTACGCCGTTCACCTTTACCGACAGGTCGGCGGTGTTTTTAGAATTACTCTTTGTCTTAGCCTTCACGCGCACGGCTTTGATCTTGCCTGATATGCCGCTTGTCCAGAGCTCGGTGTAGTCGGAAACTGATGACCCTGCACCTATGGTTTGTCCCAAGGAGGTTGTGTAGGCATATTTCATCGTGCCGTCCGATTTGATGTTCCATGTCACGCCGTTAAGCTCAGCTTCATAGAACGATTTCTCGACAAACGATGTGCCGAAGTTGTAGAAGCCTTGTGCTCCGGCGTCTTTCGATCCTTTGTTCCATTCGAACGACCAAGTCTTCGTGGCAGCCGAGAGGGACAACGTTGCCATGAGCATGGCAAAGAAAAGTAGTAGATGTCTCTTCATAAGCGATAATGTTTTGTTATTTATGAATTTATAATGTGTTTCGGGTTGCGTTTTAAAATAAAAGATGGCTACAAAGTTACGAAATAAAACTTTGCATGCCAAACATTTCTGCAACTTATTATTCTGTGCCTTGTGTTTTCATAACAAGATAAGTGGATGTGAAAGACGGAAAAGTCGTGAAAAAGTTGTATTTTTGCAGAAGCATAATGTGCTTATAAGAAACTTGTAATTAATTTTCACCTAAACCCACAAACAAAGATGTCATTCCTAAACAAGCGACACACACTTATCGTAACGGCTCTTGCTGCCCTGTCGGCACAGACAGCATGGGCACAGTTTGACCGTATAAACCCCGTTCCACAACAGATCGCACGACCCACGAAGGGCGGAGCGGCGATGATGAGGCTGCCCGACACATGGCGTGTGCAGACCGATGCGGCACGCAGCAACTCCTTTGCCGTGAAGGCCTTGCGCGACGGCATGCCCAAAGCCACGCATGAAGACCGTGAGGCTGCGTTCGTCATAACGCTCGGCGTGAAGGGCGACCGCTGCACGAAGAAACAGGCTGCCAAGGTGCCGACGCGTGCCGAGGCCTACTGGCTCTCTGCCGATGAGCGAGGCGTGACCATAGTCGGTGCCGACGAGCAAGGACTGTTCTATGGCGTGCAGTCGCTCTTGCAGTCGGTGGCTGAGACATCACAACTGGAGCGCGGCACCGTGACCGACTGGCCCGACGTGCGCTTCCGTGGCACCGTTGAGGGCTTCTATGGCACCCCGTGGAGCCATGAGGCACGTCTCCGACAGATCGATTTTTATGGCCGTAACAAGCTTAACACCTATATCTATGGTCCCAAGGACGACCTCTACCACCGCCACCGCTGGCGCATGCCTTATCCTGAGGAGGAGGCACAACGCATAAGTGAGCTGGCGAGCTATGCCCGCGAGCACGGCGTCAACTTCTGTTGGGCCATACACCCTGGTGTCGACATAAGGTGGAACGATGCCGACCGCGACACGCTCGTGGCAAAGCTTGAGAGCGTGTATAAGCTTGGCGTGCGCTCCTTCGCCGTGTTCTTCGACGACATCAGCGGCGACGGCACCGACCCAGCCCGTCAGGCTGCCCTGCTGAACCATGTCAACCGCGTCTTCATTCACAAACACAGCGACGTGACACCGCTCATGATGTGTCCCACCATCTACAACAGGTCGTGGAGCACCGACAACGACAAGTATCTGCGCACGCTCGGCTCACAGCTCGACAAGGATGTGGACATCATGTGGACGGGCAACGCCGTGGTGGCCGACATTGACCGCGAGTCGATGGAATGGATAAACAGCAGGATCGGACGAAAGGCCTATCTGTGGTGGAACTTCCCCGTGAGCGACTATGTGCGCGACCGTATTCTCCTTGGTCCTGCCTATGGCAACGGCACCGACATCGCACCGCTCCTTGCCGGCTTCGTGTCGAACCCCATGGAGCATGCTGAGGCTTCAAAGATCTCGCTCCACGGCATTGCCGACTACACATGGAACATGCGGGCCTATAACCCCGACCGCAACTGGGAGCAGGCTGTTGCCCGTCTGCTGCCTTCAAACGCCCACGCCCTGCGCACCTTTGCTCTCTACAACAAGGATCTCGGACCTAACGGCCATGGGTTCCGTCGCGAGGAGGGCACGGAGCTACAGGCTGTTGCCGACAAGGCTTTGGGTGGCGACAAGCAGGCCGTTGACAGCCTGATGGCTGCATGTGCCGACCTGCGTGTGGCGTGTGACCTGCTGCTTGCCGACAAGAGCGACCCGCTGCTCGTCAAGGAGCTGCGCCCGTGGCTGCTGCAAGGCAAGAATCTTGCCGACTATGGCGTGGCGGTGTGCGAGATGGCGCTCGTCGTGAAGGATGGCAGATGCTCTGCCTCTGTAGAGACGCTCTACCGCCATGCGCGTGCTCTCCAGACGCTCATGCAGGATCTCTCGGCAGACCCCACGGTGCGCCACGCTCATCAGCCCGGCATAGAGATAGGCACGAAGGTGCTGCTGCCCACCCTCGACAAACTCTTCTCTAAGACGGTAGAGGCTTACAACACCAACGCCCACAAGAGCCTTGAGGTGCCATCGCAGCAGTTGCCGTTCACCATGGAGAGCGATGTGGCGCAACTGCGCATGCTGCCTCTCACCGCAGACGGTGACCTCGTAAAGGTGTCGCCGTCAAACGAGATCGTTAACTGGCAAAACGGCGGTAGCATCACCCTCACGGCAGACCAAAACGTGATTATCGGCGCCTTCGCCTTTGACCTTGGAAACGCTTCTTTGGCAGCTGCCATGCGTCTTGAGCTGTTCACCAACCGCAAGTGGCGCCCCGTGAACCTTCAGCCCTCAGCCCAAGGCTCATCCTTGATATGCGCCGATCCGAGCATTGGCGACCTCAAAGCCTCGAAGCTGCGCCTCACCAACGTTTCTGGCAAGGCTCTCGCCGTAGGCTTTAAGCGCTTTGAAGCGAAAATATTGTAAACCTTTTCTTGCTTGCGTTGGGTTTAAAGACAATAGAGACAATAGAGACAATTTTTTTTATTTGAAGCTTTTTTCAATGTTTTTTGTTTGATTTTTTTAATCTCAACAAATTAAAAAATTGTCTCTATTGTCTCTATTGTCTTTAAAAAAACGCAAGCGAGATTCCTCTCTATTGTCTTTAAAAAAATGCAAGCGAGGTCCGTCCCTATTGTCTTAAAAAAAACGCAAGCGAGGTTTTGTCGTTTTTTAAAACGCAGCCAAGTTTTTAAAATTTATTGTCTTGATAAAAGCCGTTACTCTTCAACCTCTGCCTTTTCACATTTAAAGATCTTGTAGCCCAGGGCGGCTACAACCACGCTCATGATGGGCGATATGATGTTGAAGAAGCAGAAAGGCAGATAGGTGAAGGTGGGCACGCCGAGCACCGTGCTCTGCGTCATGCCGCAGGTGTTCCACGGCACCAGCACCGAGGTCACCGTGACCGAGTCTTCCGTGGTGCGGCTGAGCAGTCGGCGCTCGTAGCCCTCACGGTCAAAGACATCCTTGAACATGTTGCCCGTGAGCAAGATGCACAGATACTGGTCTGCTATCGCCACGTTGAGCATGAGACCCGTAGCGGCGGTGCAGCCCACGAGCGATGTGCGGCCTTTGATGAGATGAATGAACAGACGCGTGATGCCGCCCACCATGCCTGCCGCTGCCATGGTGCCGCCAAAGCACATGGCGCAGACGATGAGCCAGATGGTCGACATCATGCCGCCCATGCCTCGTGTGGCCACCAGGTCGGTGAGCATGGCGCTGTCGGTGTGGACGGAGGTGCTGCCATAGAGGCTTATCATCGATGCCTTAAACAGCGACGTGTCGATGTCGCTGAGCACACCTTCCTGAAACACCAGTCCTGCAACCACCGACATGAGAGCCGAGAGGAAGAGGGTTATAACGGGCGGCGTGCGACGTGCAATGAGCACACCCGTGAGCACAGGCACGAGCAGCAGCCACGGCGTGATGTTGAAGCGTCCGTCGAGGGCGCGTGTGAACGTCTCTATGTCTTGGCTTCCGCTGGTGTCGTAGAGCAGACCGGCGACGGAGAAGAGAATGAGCGTGATGACCATCGACGGCACGGTTGTGACGAGCATGTAACGAATGTGCTTGAACAGAGGCACGCCAAGGCTGCCCGAGGCAAGAGTGGTGGTCTCGCTCAGCGGCGAGATCTTGTCGCCAAAGTAGGCTCCGCTGATAATGGCTCCTGCCACCCATCCGTCGCCAAAGCCCTGCGCCCGTCCAATGCCCATGAGGGCTATGCCTATGGTCGCAATGGTTGTCCACGACGAGCCTGTCATGACGCTCACCAAGGCACAGATGGCACAGGTGGAGGCAAGGAAGATGTCGGGGTGTATGATCTGCACGCCATAATAGATCAGCGTGGGCACCACGCCGCTCACCATCCATGTGCCGCCGAGAGCGCCAATGAGCAACAGTATGACCAGTGCGCTCGACACGCTCGCCACATTCTTCGTTATGGCTTTCTCAAAGCTCGCCCATGGCACGTTGAGGTAGCCCATGCCTATGAGCACACACAGCGCCGACACCGTGAGGAGCGTTATCTGTGATGCACCGCTCAGGGCATCGCTGCCGAAGGCTTTGATCGTGGCAATGAGCATGATCACCAGCACGGCGATGGGCATGAGCGACAACACTGCCGACGGCCTCTTCTTCAGCAGCTCTCCCTTCTTGTTTCTGTTTTCTGACATCGTTGGTTTGTTTTCTTGTTTTGTTTTTTCTATGCTTTTTCAATGTTTTTTCAATGCTTTCGCCTATCCTCGCTTTGTCTTGCTTTTTTCTTTTCCTCTTTTCTTCTTTTTTATGTCTCAAAGCTTTTCCTTTTTCCCTTTTTCTGGTGCTTCAATTTGTTCCATCCACAGACAAAGCGCTGTTAGCAGAGTGCAAAATTACAACATCTTTGGCTTTCGCGCAAATGATTTTCAACATTGCTGCAAACAAACCGCCGACCACTGAAAAGAACTTGTATAAACTTGCATTTTTCATCACTTTCCACCCTCTTCGCTTGACTTTTCTTAAAAAAATGTTGAAACATAAGCAACAAATGGTAACGTGTTTGCATATATCATGGAAAAGCAGTAATTTTGCAAATGGAAACAAAAACGTAGATTTCTCCAATATCCACAATATGAAAGAATTAGCATTAAAGTACGGATGCAATCCCAACCAGAAACCCTCGCGCATTTACATGGACGAGGGCGAACTGCCCATTGAAGTGCTCAACGGCCGTCCAGGCTACATCAATTTTCTTGATGCGCTCAACTCGTGGCAGCTTGTGAAAGAACTGAAAGAGGCAACAGGCATGCCTGCCGCCGCTTCCTTCAAGCATGTGTCGCCTGCTGGCGCCGCCATCGGCCTGCCCTTGAGCGACACGCTGAAGAAGATCTATTTCGTTGACGACGTGAAGGTTGAGCTGTCACCCCTCGCTTGTGCCTATGCCCGCGCACGCGGCGCTGACCGCATGAGCTCTTACGGCGACTTCGTGGCTCTGAGCGACACCTGCGATGTTGCTACTGCTACGCTGATCAAGCGTGAGGTGAGCGACGGCGTGATTGCCCCCGACTTTACTCCTGAGGCGCTTCAAATTCTTAAAGAAAAGCGTAAGGGCACTTACAACGTTATAAAGATCGATCCCGCTTATCGTCCTGACCCCATTGAGCACAAGCAGGTGTTTGGCGTGACCTTCGAGCAGGGACGCAACGAGGTGAAGCTCGACGACCCCGCTCTGTTTGAGAACATCCCCACACAGAACAAGGTGTTCACAGACGAGGCAAAGCGCGACCTTATCATCTCGCTCATCACGCTGAAGTACACTCAGTCGAACTCGGTGTGCTATGTCAAGGACGGACAGGCTATCGGCATCGGCGCAGGACAGCAGAGCCGTATCCACTGCACACGTCTGGCTGGCAACAAGGCCGACATCTGGTGGCTCCGTCAGCACCCGAAGGTTATGAACCTCCCGTTCGTTGACGGCATTCGCCGCGCCGACCGCGACAACACCATCGACGTTTACATCTCTGAGGACCATGAGGACGTGCTGCGCGACGGCACATGGCAGATGTTCTTCAAGGAGAAGCCCGAGGTGCTGACCATGGAAGAGAAGAAGGCATGGATCGCCCAGAACCGTGGCGTGGCTCTCGGCTCTGACGCGTTCTTCCCCTTCGGCGACAACATTGAGCGTGCCCACAAGAGCGGCGTAGAGTTTATTGCTCAGGCCGGTGGCTCGGTGCGCGATGACAATGTTATCGACACCTGCGACAAGTATGGCATCGCCATGGCATTCACTGGCGTGCGCTTGTTCCATCATTAATTCTAAAAAAACAATTATGAGCAAAGGCGACGATATAGACGCAATTATTGCCGGTGGGGGCTTGTCGTGGGGACGCGGCGGCGCATCTAACCGTCCGGCTGATGATGGCAAGGTTAAGACCAAAGCCAAAAAGAAGAAATACATCACCGGAGCCCATGGTAGCGGTTCTGCACGACAGAAAGCTAAATATCGCGAACAGCGTGCGAACAGAAAGAAGAGGTAAAAGGCTGACGCCTTTTTAAGGGAAAAGTGAAAAACGAAAAGTGAAAAATCCTATAGACCTTTTAAAGGTAAAAAGGTAAAAAGGTAAAAAAGGCTTACGCCGTTGAGGACGCTAATGGTCCTTGATGGCGTAAGCTTTTTTTATGCGACAGGGCAAAAACTGATTATCTATTTTCTTTTATGCTTAACTGATTTTTTTATGACAGCTTACTTTTCTTGTTGATTATAATTATTTTGTTTGAGGAATAAATAGTGATAGTAAAATTTTTTAGAGAAAAAGTACGAAAAAGTGATGTTGTTATATTATTTTTTTTAATTTTGCAAAAAGCAATAGTGTTAACTTGAAATATATTTTATGACTAAAAGACTGTTTTCGATTCTTTCTTTAATGATAGTTCAACTATCGTTAGGAATGTTGTTTGCTCAAGAAGCCTTTGAAGTGACAGAAAATTTCAAGAGAGTAGGGAGCGATAATATGGCATATTCAATAGCTTCTAATGATGTGGCTAACACAGGAATTGCGTCAGCATATTCGTCGCATAGCTTTTACATTACGCCATCTTCAGCAGATTTTTCTAAATGTAGTTGGAGCCTTGTTTTAACTCTTGCAGATGGTTCTTCTGTGGTCGACTGTGTCTCTAATGAACAGACATTTACAATACCACAAATCTCAGATACGGAAAAATATCAACATTCTGTTGAGGGCGAAATTTGTGGAACAATAAAGTTTAATGGTGTTATTAACAACAAGAATATAGAATTGTTGTACCCGTTACGTTTGGACCTAAAACCACGAATTTTGTCTGCCAAAATATTGAGCACCAAGACAAATTCAGAAAATTCCAACTACTATGATGCCGTTGTTGAAATAAAATACGAAGGGTCCAATTATGTACACGCATATGTTGAGGAAGATTATAGTCCATTATTAAAATATTACTATTCCTCTGCACCTTATTACACAAAGATGGAACTAACAAATATTGCATCTTGGTGTGGCGCATGGTTTAACATAACAGTTCGAAACGACTACGGAAGTGACAATTATATTTTAAAATTATCCCATAATAATGGTGAGGTTGCTTCAGTAGATGAGTTTCATGGAACCTCTGTGTTGCATGAGGATGTTCGCATTTATGTTTATGGTGTTAATGGCAAATGTTTGGGAATATATAACAAAGATAAGAATTCTCTGCCAAAAGGAATTTACTTTCTAAGGTATTACAATAAAAATAACACATGTATTAGAAAGGTCAAATTATGCATAAAATAAAAAATACCATATTTTCTTTTTAATAATCAATTTTTTTGCGTTGCGTTTGCGTGGTTTTAAACGACAATAGAGACAATAGGGACAATTTTTTCTGTGTTATGAATTTTTCTAATAGTCTTGAAAAATTGGTGGCGCAAAGTTTGAATAATATATTGTCTCTATTGTCTCTATTGTCTTTTAAAACCACGCAAAGGAGCGGTTCGTGAAGGCTCAATTGTTGTTTGAAAGGATGCTGAAAGTTGTGCGAAAGGAACCGTTAGGTCATCGTACCCCGACCGAGGTACATGCGTCCCCCGACCGAGGTACATGTGTACCCCGACCGAGGTACATGTGTATCCCGACCGAGATGCGATGACTTTTTTAAAGCAACGGGCGACCTAAAGCAACGGGCGACCTAAAGCAACGGGCGACCTAAAGCAACGGTGACCTAAAGCAACGGCAACCTAAAGCAATGGCGACAGAAGACGGGCCGATGCTTGCCAAAGACGAGTGTAGAAAGGTGTGTGGGGGAGGTCGGCTGTGGTCTCGGCAACGGTGCAATGGGTGAGGTCGTCGAGGAACACCTGCTTGAGACGCATGGTGAGGTCATGGTCGTAGAAGAAGATGTTTGACTCGAAATTGTTTTCGAAGCTACGGAAATCGACGTTGGTGGAGCCACAGCTGCACAGCATATCATCGCAGATGAGCAGCTTGCTGTGGTTGAAGGCATCTTCGTAGAAGCAGATCTTGACGCCTGCCTCTATGGCCTCGCGAATGTAGGAGGTGCTTGCCCACTCAACCAGCTTCGCGTCGCTGTGGCGCGGCACCATGAGGCGCACGTCGACACCTGCAATGGCAGCTGTGCGCATGGCGAAGAGCACGGGGTCGGTGGGAAGAAAATAGGGTGTCTCAAGATAAACATACTGGCGGGCTTCGAGCAAGATGCGCACATAGCCTTGCATGATGTCGGGCCACATGGCTATCGGACTGCTCGTCACGACCTGCGCCAGACAGTTGTTGCTGATGGCGAAGGGGACGGGCGGATAGTAGGAGCGGCTGTTGATGAGTGTGCGGTCCACAAAATACCAGTCGACGAGGAACGCTCTCTGCACGGCATAGACGGCGCCGCCCCTTATGCGCAAGTGGGTGTCGCGCCATGGCTGATGCCCGCGTCCCGACACATAACGCTTGGCTATGTTCATGCCGCCAATGAACGCCGTCGTGCCGTCGATGACGCACAGCTTGCGGTGGTTGCGATAGTTGACCTTGCTCGTGAACGCAGGAAACCTAACGGGCATGAAGGCATGTACGTCGATGCCCGCTTCGCGCATGTCTTCAAAAAACTGTGAGCGCACCTTCCAACAGCCCACATCGTCGTAGATGAGGCGCACCTCCACGCCCTGCTCGGCCTTGGCGATGAGGGCATCGGCGACGAGACGGCCTAAGGCATCGTCTTCAAAGATGTAGGTGTCGAGGTGAATGTGGTGTTTGGCCCCGGCAATGGCGGCCAAGAGGGCAGGGAAGAACTCGTAGCCCGAGGTGTAGATCTCTACCTCGTTGTCCTTGAACGGCAGCGACAGACTCTGGTTGGCAAAGAGGTGCATGAGGGTGCTGTAGCGGTCGGGTATGTGCAGGTCTTTCTGTTCCACAAACTCGAGCATGGAGCGTTTCGACAACTGGTCCAGGCTTCGCTGGCTGATCATCCTGTTGCGCCTTGTGTTCTGGCCAAAGAAGAAATAGAACACGAAGCCTATAAGCGGCAGGAACATGAGCACAAGAATCCATGCCATCGTCTTTGCCGGCTGCTTGTTGTCCATGAGAACGGCAACGATGGACACTACGACCAGAAGGACGTAGATGAGCGCTATGGTCCAGTGAATGTAGAACATCGTCTTATTTGATGTCGATAAGCTTATGGGTCTGTAGCGACAGTCGCCATTTTGGGTGTTGCTTTATATATTCCACACAGGCGGCGGTGATGGCAGCGTTGCGTGCGGCATCGCCCACATCGCAGGGCTGCAGATAATAATAGTCGGCAGTGATGCCGTGGTCGCTCACGTTGTCGGCGTTGCCGTCGAACAGACATTTCAGCTCGTTGCAGCGTGTCACCGTCACATGCTCCTTGGGTGAGCAGGTGAACCAGTCTATTCCGTCGACAGGCTGGCGTGTGCCGTTGCTCTCCATGGCAATCTCGTAGCCGTTGGCGTGGAGCAGGTCTACGAGCGGCTTGTCCACCTGTAGCGTGGGCTCGCCTCCTGTCAGGATGACGAGTCGTGCGGGATATTGCTTTATCGCTTCCACGATGTCGTCGTTGCTCATCTCGCGATAGCTGCTGAAGAGGGTGTCGCAGAACGGGCATTTGAGGTTACAGCCCGAGAAACGCACGAACACGGCGGCACGGCCTGTGTTGCGTCCCTCGCCTTGTAGCGAATAGAATATTTCGTTTATCTTCATAACAAGCACAAAAAAGAGGGTGGGTTAATCTATGCAATATTTTGCCACGTTGCCCTCGCTCTCTTGCACAATGGTGCAATAGCAATGAGGCACCTGCTCCGTGATCCATCGCGCCATGTTCTCGGCTGTGGGGTTGAAGGGCAGGATGTCGTTGAGGTTCTTGTGGTCGAGCTTCTCCTGTATGCGGCTCTTCACAACGCTGAAGTCGACAACCATGCCGTTTTCGTCGAGCGTCTCTGCCTTGCACATGACGGTTATCTTCCAGTTGTGGCCGTGTAGGTTCTCACACTTGCTTCTGTAGCTGAGCGTGAGCTTGTGGCTTGCCGATATCTCAAAAGTTTTTTCTATATAATACATGTCTTTTTTTTGTTGATTTTGTTTCTTGTTTGTTGTCTCATCACATGGGCATGTCATCGTCGGCGGGTTTAATGTTGCCGTTGATCATGTCGTTAAGGTCCTGGTCTTCCTTGCGCTTGCGTTCCTTGCGCAGACGTTCAAGCTCCTCGACCGCCCTTTTGTTGTTGGGCTGTTTGACGAGCTGTTGCAGAAGGCCCTCTGCCTCGTCAAAGTGGTAGATGTTGACAAGAAGATGCGCCTTCAGACATGTCAACATCTTAAGGCTCTCCTTCTTGTCGTCAAGATTGTCGGAGGGTAAGATGCTGTCGTCGTCATCGTCGTCGTCATCGCCCGTGTCCATGGATATCTCGCCTTCAAGGTCGTTTATGCGCGAGTCGATATAAGACATGGCTCTCACGTCGTCGGCCATGACAAGGGCGTTGGCGTAGTCGCGCTGGAAGCGTCCCCACTGCAGGCCGTTGATCATGCCCAAGAAGTAGCAAGCCATCTTAAACTGCCGCAAGATGTAATAGCTACAGCCCAAGAGGTAACAAAGCTCAAAGAACGAGTAGAGGTTTTTGCTCTTCTCGTGCTTAAGCTGCTCCTTCAAGATGTCGTAGGCGCTGTTCAGCCACGGCAACGCCTCGGCATAACGTTTCTGGTAGAAGAAGCGCGCGCCCTGATAGTAGAGATAAGCCTCTTGCTCGGAGAACGCTTCCCACAGCAACGCCTGGTGTATGTCGTCGGGCATGGTGCCACCCTCCTTTTTTGTTGCCACGACCTCCTTCCACAGGTATGTGAACTTTGCCTTTATCTGAGGCTCCTCCATGAGGTCATAGGCTATTGTGAAGACAACGCTCTTGGGCTTCGTTGCCTCCTCGTCGCAGGCGGGGTGGAGGGGCTGTATGCGTTGTGGCAAGAGCGTCATGCTCATCCTTATGTAGAGCGCCTCGTTGTCGGATGAGCGGCTCATCATGGCAATGGAGACCATGCGTGCGGGCTTGTTGTCGCCATCCTCCTTGTATAATAAAGTGGCTTGCGCCTGTTGGCCCTTAAACTGCTTGTCCTTGATGAGCGGCAGCGTGAGGTCGTAGCCCATTATGCTGTCGGTGGCAACCTCCTCCACCGTCTTGTCGCCGTGTGTCACCATGAGGCTCAGCACCTCGTGAGGCTTTATGCCCAACGTGTCGTGCAGAATGTTGCCGAGGAGCGGACGCTGCGAGGGGGTGTAGTGGGCTTGCTTGGGTGCGTCCTGTGTCTTTATCTCACCCTCAGAGAGCAGCTTGTTCTCATACGACTCCTTCACGAAGCTCTCTTCAAAGTCGGAGTAATGGCCCTTCCTGTTGTATCGGCACACCTCTTCCACCTCGCTCATGACCATGTTGCGGCAGCTGAAGATGTCGTTGAGGTAGAGCATGAGCACATCGCCGTTGAGAGCGCTGGTTATTGCCAGTCCGACGATGATGTGGAGGTCGGCCTCTGCCTTGTTGGTGTCGCAAGAGTAGACCACCTCAGCCAGGCCGCAGCTCTGGTTTATCTTGTTTATGAACGTGCGGAGGCTCAGGATGTCGACAATGCTCTTGCCGTAGAAGAAGGGGTAGATAATGCGTGCTGTGTTGCCGTGCTTGCTGATCTCGAAGGAGAAATAGCCGCCCTGATACTGAAAGCTCATGGTTGCCTCCTCCTTCTCTTTCGTCACCTCCCATTTGCCGTTGACGTTTATCTCAGCCAAGGCGTTGCTGATGACCGCCATCTTGTCTTGCAGGCTGTCAAGGAACACAGTCTGTCCTGCTTTCGCCTTCTTGCGGTTTTTCCAACTCTTGTAGAAGACGAAGGCTATGATGAGGGCATAGATGAGAATTATTATAACGGTTTCCATAAATGATTGTCGCTAAGATGAATATGTGGTGTTTGTGGAAAAACTGCTTTAGACGACGATGTTGTTGCCCAACATTCGCGCCAGCTTGTTGCGCAGCTCCTGGGTCTCCTTATATTCTGCCATGAGCTTCATTAGCTCGTCGGCGGGACCGTTAGTGGCTGTCTTGATCTTTTGTTGCAGCTCCTTGAGGTGGTGCTCGATATAGTCCATTCGGAAATCGTTGAGCAGATGCTCAAGCTGGTTGCGCACATCGTCAATGCGTGTTTCCTCTCTTGCCAAGCGATCTTGCTCGTTCATCGGGGCATCGGCAGCAAGGGCTGTGGGCGACAGCTGGTAACGCTCTGCCGTCAGGCTGGTGGCTATCTTGCTTATCTCTATGTCTTCGTGGTGAATGAAGAACTGTTCAGCCTGGAACCCCTCGTCAGCCGAGTGGGCCACCGCCTCGTTCAGGATGCGCTCAAACGTGGGGTTTTCAAAATGCAGCCCGTCGATGCTGAGGTTGTAAGCCAGATATTGTGCCACGTTGAGGTTTATGAGGTTGCCGTCGGCATCTTCTACGTTGCGGTAGATAATGTCGTTGCCGTTGCGTATGACCATCTTCACGAGCATGCGCTCCACCTTCGACGCCTGTTGCAGCGGCGTGGCCACCGTGAGCTGCTGTGGTGCCTTTGCGCGTGGTGGCTCGGGCGATGCCTGTTGCCCTGCTTGCTGCTGTTGGGGGTTCATGCGGTCGCGGCCGTCGCGTATGAACTTGTTCATGGTGTTGATGAGCGTCGCTTCGTTCATGCTCATCCGCATGGCACACTCGTGCAGGTAGGTGTCGCGCAAGATCTGGTCTTGCACGAGCGAGATGCTCCTCACAATCGAGTTGATGGCCTCGGAGCGTTTCAGCGGGTCGCGCTCGTTCTTGAGCAACAGGTCGGTCTTAAACTCCATGAAGTCGGTCTGGTTCTCCTCGATATATTTCTTGAAGTCGGCAGCTGTGTGCTTGCGTGCGAACGAGTCGGGGTCGTCGCCGTCGGGCAGCAGCAACACCTTGAGGTTCATGCCTTCCGACAGCAACATGTCGGTGCCTCTTAAGGCGGCGTGTATGCCGGCGGCATCGCCGTCGTAGAGCAGCGTTATGTTTGACGTGAAGCGGTGAAGGATATGGATCTGGTGCAGGGAGAGCGCCGTGCCCGAGTTGGCAACCACGTTCTCGATGCCACACTGGTGCATGGCTATGACGTCGGTATAGCCTTCCACCATGAACACGCGGTCTTCCTTGGCTATGGCTTTCTTTGCCTGGTATAAGCCGTAGAGCTCGCGGTCCTTGTGGTAGATTTCGCTCTCCGGCGAGTTGACATATTTCTGGTTCACGCCCTTGGTGCGCGAGTCGAGCACACGTCCGCCGAAGCCCACCACCTTGCCGCTCACGCCTATCCACGGAAAGATCACACGTCCGGCGTAGCGGTCGATGAGATCGCCGTGGTCGTTGCGGTAGCAGATGCCTGTGGCAAGAATGAACTCGTCTTTATAGCCCTTTGTGCGAGCTGTGTTGGCAAGGGCGTAGCGGTCGTTGGGGTCGTAGCCGAGTTGGAATTTCTCTATGATGTCGTCGCGTATGCCTCGTGAGCGGAAATATTGCATGCCTATGGCCACGCCATCGGGTGTGTTGCGCAGCTGGTCTTTGAAATAGCCGGCTGCCCATTCGTTCACGATGAACATGCTCTCGCGCTTGCTCTCCTCCTCCTTCTCCTCGTTGCTCAGCTCGCGCTCATGGATCTCGATGTGATATTTGTTGGCAAGCCACCTCAGGGCCTCTGGGTAGGTCATCTGCTCATGCTCCATGATGAAGCTTATGGGGTTGCCTCCCTTGCCGCATCCGAAGCAATGGCAGGTGCCGCGTGTGGGTGACACATAGAACGACGGGGTCTTCTCGTTGTGGAAAGGGCACAGTCCCTTATAGTTTACGCCGCTCTTGTGAAGCGTCACAAACTCGGACACAACCTCCACGATGTTGGCTGCGTCTTTTATCCGGTCTACTGTTGCTCTGTCTATCATCTTGTTCTCTGTCTGTCGTTATGGCGGCGTTGACTGGCGCCTGATGAAAAAAAATAAGGAGTTGCTGTTATGAGATACAAATTTAGAAAAAAATATTGAGATTGAGGCCTTTTTGGAAAACCTTTTGTTGCGACGGGCACAAAAAAAATCCTGCCGCCGCTCTTGCGGTGACAGGATTATACCCAATGACCGATTTGGGATTATGAGGTTTGCTCTTCGCAAAACGATGCTGTCGGCCACTTGTCGTGAGGCTGAGGCTATAGGCAATAGTTGCCGCTGAACAGCTCTTTCTTGTCGACAGGCTGCATGACGCTCAGGAACGACTGAAGCTCCTCTTCGCTCTTGACGGGCTTTCCGCGCAGCGACCTCACACGGCTGAAGGTGTTGAAGCGCTGGTCGTCGCTGACAAACCATTTCTCGTCTGTGATCTGGCCTCTGGCGTGTGCTATGTCGTGATGGATCTTGAAGGCATACTTGGCAGCCACGGCAGAGATGAAACGTTGCCCTTTGTCTGTGGTGACGAGCAAGAGCAGACAGCGTCCGCGCTGACGTTTTCGTGTCTGTTCGCTCACCTTAAGATGAGAGGCGCTGGTGCTTACCGTTATGTTCCATCCACAACGGTTGATCTGGTCTGCCTTCTTCTTGAACAGCACGCCGTGGGGCGAGGTGTCGTCAAGGCGAAGGAAGCAGATAAGATAGTGGATCATCTCGTGCAGGAGCACGGTCTGATAGTCGCGCTCGGAGCAGTCGTAATAGGTGCTGATGTAGATGGAGAAGGTGCGCTGGGGCTTGGAGAACCAGTTTTTCCTTGATGTCACACATTTCATGTAGCCGAACCTTGTGCGTGCCTTCGAGAGACGGAACGACGGGGTGGGCAATGTGTCGCAGAAATAAAGGTGGTTAAACTTCGCGAACCATTCGCTGAGCAGCAACGTGGTGAGCGTCATGACGCTTACTTGTTTTTGCAGGTTGTCGCCTTCTTGCAACAGGTCGTTTTCTTGCATGCTGTTTCTTTCTTGCAGCATGCAGACTGCTCGTCACAGCCCGGCATGATCTCAGCAAGCTTGGCAGCAATCTTGTCTTTCATGACGGTGCTCACGACAACCTTGCCGTCGGGTGCGATGAGATACATCGAGGGAATCCACTTGATGTGGTATGCGGCAGAGATCTGCGTCTCCTTCCATTTCTTCAGCTCGCTCACCTGTGTGTAGGCGATGTTGAAGTCGCTGATGGCTTTCACGAGGTTCTCTTTCTTGTCGTCAAACGACACGCCGATAAACTCGACTCCACGCTTAGCATAAGTGTTGTGCAAGGCTGCAATGGCAGGCAGGTCCTTGCGGCAGTCGGGACACCATGATGCCCAGAAGTCGAGCACCACATACTTGCCGCGCATGTCGCTGAGCTTCACCGTCTTGCCGTCGGGTGTGGCGAGAGCAAAGTCGGGAGCCTCGGTGCCAGGCTTCAGCAGTTCGGTTGCATACTTGGCATCGTCGTCTTGCTGAGCCGATGCCTGGTTGTTGTTCTCTACGGTCTGTGCCGTTGCGGCAAAGAGAGGTGCCGCCAACATGAGGACGGCAAATGCGATTTTCTTGATCATTGTTCTTGTTCTTTAAAAGTGACAAACGGGTGAATGACGAAAAGATAACGGCATGAAGCCCAGTCATTCGTTATTGTCGGATGAAAATGTTTGTTCCTTTGGCCAGTTGACGAGATAGAGCTTCTCCGTGGCTCGTGTGAAGGCGGTGTAGAGCCAGTGAATGTAGTCGGGGGTGAGCATGTCGTCGGTCATGTAGCCTTGGTCCACATACACATGTGCCCACTGTCCGCCCTGTGCCTTGTGGCAGGTCACGGCGTAAGCATATTTTATCTGCAGGGCATTGAAATGGGCATCGTGTCGCACCTTGTCAATGCGCTCGCGCTTGGTGTGTATGTCGGCATAGTCGGCCATCACGCCCTCATAAAGCATCTGGTTCTGCTCTGGGGTGAGGGCAGGGGCTTCAGAGAGCAGACTGTCGGTGAGCACGGAGGCTGTGAGCTCATAGTCGTTATAGTCGGGGAAGGAGAGGGTGAGGTCGGCGAAATGGAGCCCGTAAAGCTCATGCACGTTACGCACGCGGCGTATGACGGCCCTGTCGCCGTTGGCGATAAACTGTAAGGGTGCCTTCTCGTCTGCTCCCGCCCAGAAGTAGTTGTTCTTCACGATCATGAGCATGTCGCCCGTGGTGAGCTGCTCCTCGCATCCGAGCACCATGTTTCTGATGCCCTGGTTGTAGATGTTGGCGCGTTTGTTGCTCCGCGTCACCACCATGGTCTCGTCCTGTCCCACCTCGCTGTAGCTTGTTGCCAACTGCTCAATGAGCTCGTCGCCTCTCACGACCTGTATGTCGGTGAAGCGGTTGAAGACGATGCGTGGCAGCTGGGTCATCTCGTCGTGTGTGATCATCTGCCTTATGACGGTGGCATTGTAGAGAATGCCCGATTGCTGACTCTGTCGCAGCACCTCTCTGAGGTCCGACTCGAAGACGCGCAGACCGTAGCCTTGCATGAACGCCGTTGAGAGGGCAGGCGACTCTTCTTCGCCCACGGGCGGCAGCTGAGCCGTGTCGCCGATGAGCATCAGGCGGCAACCCTTGCCGTTATACACATACTGCACGAGATCGTCGAGCAGTCGGCCGCTGCCAAAGACCGACTGGGTCAGTCCTTCGTTGGCAATCATCGATGCCTCGTCTGCCACAAACAGCGTGTCGGTGTGCAGGTTGTCGTTGAGGTTGAAATCGCCCTCAAACGTTTTCTGTCTGTAGATCTTGCGGTGGATGGTGAAGGCTGGCATGCCCGCGTTCACCGACAGCACCTTGGCGGCACGGCCTGTGGGGGCGAGGAGCACCACCTTGCGGGCATAGGCTGTGAGCATGCGCACGATGGCGGCCGTGAGCGTGGTCTTGCCCGTTCCGGCAGAACCGCGCAGCACCATCACGCTCATGGGCTGTGGCGAAGCCATGAACGTGGCAAACACCCGCAGCACATCAGCTTGTCCCTGGGTCGGGGGGAAGGGGAAAAACTTCCCCATCAAGGCTATAAACTCTTCCATCCTGGCTGTTTGTTGCAGAGGAGCAACAGGTCTCATTTTCTGTTGTTTTCTCGTTGTTGTGTTCCTACTTGTTGTTTGCTCTTTCTCGTAGATTTTCTCTCCTCGTAGTTTCTATTTTTCCTCGTTGTTCTGTTCTTTCTCTTCGTTCTGTCCCTCTTCTTCGTTTTGCTTCTCTTTGTCGTCAGCCTCTTTGTCGTCGTCAGCCTCTTTGTTCATAAAGATGCTGAAGTTGACGCTGCCATAGGCACGATGCTCCACAAAGTGGGGGTCGTCCTCAAAACTGTTGTGCTTGCCGTGCTCAAACACCAGTAGGCCGTCGGGCTTGAGCAACCCGCGCTCAAAGATAAGACGCGGGATGGTGGGCAGTTTGGGAAGAGCGTATGGCGGGTCGGCGAAGATGATGTCAAACTTCTGTCGGCACGTCTTGATGAAACGGAACACGTCGCCTCGTATGAGCGTGTGGTTCTTTGCCCCAATCTTGGCGATACACTGGCGTATGAACGCAGCATGGTCGCGGTCGGCTTCAATGCTTATAACCTCCTTGCAGCCTCTTGACAGCAGTTCAAGCGAGATGCTGCCCGTTCCTGCGAAGAGGTCAAGCGAAAGGGCTTCGTCAAAGCACACATAGCCGTTCATCACGTTAAAGATGTTCTCTTTGGCAAAGTCGGTTGTGGGGCGTGCCTTGAACGAACGTGGAATGTCGAAATGACGACCCTTGTATAATCCTGTAATTATTCTCATTGTTTTGTCTTTTTTTCGTCGAAATATGTTTGGAAAGCTCAATCGTCTTTATAGATAGCTCTCCTTTTTTTGGGGTTTCCCTTTTACAGGAAGCTTTCTTTTTGTGGCAAGCCCTCCTTCTTCTTGTAGGTTCTCCTTTACAGAAAGCTTTCTTTTTTGTGGCAAGCTCTCCTTTTCTTGGAGGTTCTCCTTTACAGAAAGCTTTCTTTTTTGTGGCAAGCCCTCATTTTTCTTAAAATCTACCTTATTATATACGGCCTCATAACAGCTTGTCGTAAAGAGCCAGCAGGTCGAAGGGAAGCTCTTGCGTGTTTTCTTCAGCGAGAAGCGAAGACGGCTCGCGTTTTGCTACATTGCTGACAAACTCGCCCGCCATCTGCACATACTTGTCTGTGGTGGCGGTGCTGCCGATGATGTCGAGCAGGTTGTCGCTGGGCTTCATGCCGAGCTGCTGCCATGCGTTGAGCGTGTAATAGACAGCGTCGGCTGTCATGGAAGCATCGAAGCGGTTGCAGAACACGATGTGGTTTTGGCGGAACGACACCAGTTCCATGGTCTTGCCGTGAAGGTAGGCATACATCTTGCGCTTGGCGCTCTTATAGCTGTCGGCGTGGAGGTGTTGCCACACAGGGAGCATGAGCGGAAGGAAGGTCACCATCTTAAAGTTGTCGTCGAGCACCAGTTTGAGGTCGCGGTTCACAGCGAAGGCCACCACCACATTGGCGCTCTCAAGCATGGAGGTCATCACCTCCACGCTCTTGTCTTCGCCGTAGGTGTAGACATAGAGCTGTTCCGCCTTCTCGTTGTCACACTCGTCGGCGGGTATGACAAGCACGGGCGTGTCAATGAGCACTCGTGCCGAGCGATGCTGTTCAGCCAGCATGTGGCTGTCGTTGAACGCTTGGCGCAGGTTAGCAGCCGTGGACACACCGCTCTTCATGTGGTATGGCTCATGGCTTATGGTGCCGTCGGCTTCTCTCTTGGAGAACGACATGGCGTGTTCGCTGATTCTTATTGTCAGTTGCATGATTGGATGTGTTTTAAAGCCATAACCCTGAAGCCCCACCCCCGCGCCGCTTTGCGGCATCCCCCTCCCCTTAGGGAGGGGAGTGAATGGCTTGGGCTATAAGAGTTTTGAATTTTGAATTTTGAGTTTTGAATTATCGGCTTTCAGCCGATGTTGAATTATCGAATTTTGATTTTTCCTTTTTTTAAAGGCTATCGAATTCTTCACTCATCACTCTTCGTTCTTCACTTAAAAGAGACTATTGAATTCTTCACTCTTCACTCTTCGTTCTTCACTCTTCCCTTAAAGGGTCACTCCCAGTTCCCCGCGTTGTTATTGGGCGTGTCGAGGTCGCCTATTTTGAGACCTGGGAAACGTCCTGTTTTGTTGGCCTCTTCGTTGAGCTGTTTCACCGCGTTGGAGTCTAAGCCCTTGAGGTAGTCATTGTAAGAGGCTGAACATTCGAGCAGAGGAATCGTTTTGCCCGTTTTCGATATTTGGGTGCTCACGTTTATGTCGAAACTTTTCCCATCCGAGAACGGAATCTTCTGGAGCGAGTCGGCAAGCAATCCACCGTTCACCAACTCGTCAAACCGGTCGGTATAGACCCCGTGTTTGCGGCAGTAGGCCTCCTCAGCAGCACGAATCTGCACCAATCGCTGCTTTACCAACTGTTCGCGCTCGGTGCGCTGCTCGTTGAAGTGCATGGTCGTGCCTACGCTGAACACGTTTATCAGCGCGAGGGCGAGCACACAGATGGTGAGCAACATGAGCTGTGTCTTTGCTTTCATATCGTTGTCTTTCTTTTCTTATTGTTGCTTTATGGTTAAATAATAACCCTTTAACCGCGACCCTTACACTTCCTGACCATGGCATTTAGGCATCCTAACCATGACATTTAGGCTTCCTGACCATGGTCCTTAGGCATCTTAACCACGGTCTTTATGTTCCCAAACCTTGACATTTAGGCTTTCTAACCACGGTTTTTATGTTCCCAAACCATGCCTTTTGGCTTTTTAGTTGCCTTTTTGCGGTTTTTAAGACCGCTATCTCTGAGCTTTTTTATGGCTCAATGATAGCTTGAAAGACAAAGTTACATATTTTCTTTAAACTTAAAAAAAAGATATAGTGAAATAATGTTTATGCGAAATGAAAAAAGTTCTTCATTTCTTTTTTACCTCTCTTGAACGATGTGATAACGGCTTCTTGTTTTCGTTTCTTAAGTAGGTGTTCAAAATGTAAACAGAAATGGATGCTTTTACGTTGAAATTGGGCTGAAAGATATATTTTTTGTTGCTTTTTACTTGACTGAAATAAATTAAATAGAATTATTTATAAATTTTCTTTTGTAGCACTTATTGCGCTAAATGTGCATAATAATATTAAACAGAATTATTTAATTCTATGAATGAAAAAATATTATGAAAATTATACGGCGTGTTGATAATTTTTGTAAGTTTGCAGCAGAAAACTATTAAACAATTATTAATATTGACGCTTATGAAAAGACCATCTATTAACAGGACAAGCAAGATGGAGAACATCATGTTTGCCGGGACAATCTTAGCTGGCTTGGCGTTGGGTTGCAGCACAACGGCAATGGCTGCTCCAAAAGCCATCTTTTTGAACAACGCGATTGTGCAGCAAGACAGTCGCAAGGTGACAGGTACCATTAAGGACGAGCGAGGCGAGCCTGTAACAGGAGCCACGATTGAGGTTAAAGGCACGAAAACAAAAACCATTACCGACATCGACGGACGTTTCAGCGTGAACGTGCCGTCTCATGCCACAACGCTGGTCGTTAGCTATCTCGGCTACACGCCGCAAGAGATTGCTCTGCAGGGACGCTCTAACGTGAACGTGGAGTTGCAGCCCGAATCGTCAGAGCTGAACGAGGTGGTGGTGACGGCACTCGGCATCAAACGCGAGAAGAAAGCGCTGGGCTACGCCATGCAGGAGGTTAAGACCGATGGTCTGACAGAAAACAAGAATGTGAGCATTGCCAACATGCTGCAAGGTAAGATTGCGGGTGTGCAGATTGCACAGTCGGGCACAGGTATGGGCGGCTCGACGCGTATCGTCATGCGTGGTCTTAACTCGCTTAGCGGAAACAACCAGCCGCTGTGGGTGGTTGATGGCATTCCTATCAACGACGGCACACAGGATCAGGCAACACAATGGGGCGGTACCGACTGTGCAGGTGCGGCTTCGCAGATCAACCCTGAGGACATTGAGAGCATCTCTGTGCTCAAAGGCGCCAACGCCGCTGCCCTCTACGGATCACGCGCTCAGAGCGGTGCCATCATCGTGACAACGAAGAAAGGCAAGGAGGGACAGCCGCTCAGCATCGAGTATAACGGCAACATCGACTTCTCGATGGTTTATTCGCCCTACGACTATCAGAACACTTATGCACAGGGCACAGGTGGCGTGTGGCATCTTAAGGACACCGGCAGCTGGGGTCCGCGCATGACAGGCCAGACGGTGCAGAACTGGCGTAACGCTTTGTGGGGCGACTCACGCTATAGCGACTATGCACTCACACCGCAGAAAGACTATATCAAGGACTTCTATAACACAGGTGTGGCCTACTCAAACACCGTCATAGCATCGGCAGGAGGCAAGAACATCACCGGACGTCTGTCGTTCACCGACACACGCAACAAGGACGTGACGCCTAACCACCAGTTGAACAGACAATATTTTAACTTCAACACAGAATATAACAACGATTATCTGACCGTTGGCGCAAAGCTCAACTACATGCGTGAGCGCAACAAGAACCGTCCGGGACAGGGCGAGTATGGCTTGATGACACAGCTCGTGAAGATGCCGCGCGGCTTGCGATTGGCTGACCTTAAGGACCCGCAAGGCACAGGCAACTATCTCTACAACACGGTAAACTGGTCGGGACCGAGCGACAACTACTCTAACCCGTATGCTCTCACAGCAAGCGAGAACGGTAACGTGAACGACCGTAACCGAATAATAGGACAGCTCAGCGCAACGGCAAGATTTACCGACTGGTTGCGACTCACAGGACGTGTGGGCATTGACTGGTACAACGACCAGTTTAAGAGCTACAACCGTCTGCCTGACCCTACATCAACAGCGTCGCAGTATGTGAACAGCCAGTCTACAAACCAGGAGTTCAACGCTGACCTTATTCTTTATTTCGACAAGCGTTTCAACGACTTCTCTGTGAACGCCAACCTCGGCACCTCTATGGTGAACATGAAGAGCAACGGACTGGGTGGCTACTCGGGCTTGTTTGCTGTGCCTGGCGTGTCAAACCTCGCTAACGGACTGACACAGACCGTGTCGGAGAGTTATGCCAAGAAAGAGATCCAGTCGGTGTTCTTCGCTGCTTCGGTAGGCTACAAGAGCATGGCGTACCTCGACATCACAGGACGTAACGACTGGTCTTCGACCCTGCCTTCATGGAACCGCTCTTATTTCTATCCTTCGGTAAGCGCAAGCGTCATCCTCTCGGAGATGTTCAAGTTGCCCGAGTGTATCGACTATCTGAAGGTGCGCGGATCATGGGCAATGGTAGGCAACGACACCGACCCGTATAAGCTTGCAACGATGTACCACTTCTGGACGTCGGGCGATAAGCTCGATGCTGAAGGCGATAAGGTGAACCCAGGCATCATCAAGACCTATCTTGACAAGACGTTGCCGTTGGCTGACCTCAAGCCAGAGTCGACAACATCGGCTGAGGTGGGTACCGAACTGAGAATGTTCAACAACCGCTTGAGCCTCGACTTCACCTATTATAAGTCGGACACCAAGGATCAGATCCTGAGCGTCAACATGCCGGGATCTTCGGGCTACACATCTAAGAGCATTAACGCTGGTAAGATCAGCAGCCACGGCTTCGAGCTCATGATCGGCGGCACACCGATACGCACAAAAGACTGGACATGGGACGTGAACCTCAACTGGGGTCTCAACAGAACCAAGTGTGTGGAGCTGGATAAGGACATCAAGCGCTTCACGCTCGGATCTATACGAACAGGTTCGGTGGTTGTGAACGAGGGCGAGATGTTTGGCGACATCGTGGGCAAGGCTTACAAGCGCGATGCCAACGGCAACAAGATCGTTGATGCCAACGGTCTGCCCATCAGCGAGTCGGACAAGGTTATCGGCAACATGCTGCCTAAGTGGACAGGCTCTGTGGGTACAACATTGCGCTGGAAGGATCTCTCGCTCTCAGCATTGGTCGATATTCGCTACGGCGGCGACTTCATCTCCAACACCGACAACTATGCTTGCCAGAGCGGTACATCTGCAAAGACCGTCTATGGCCGTGAGAACGGCGAGAAGATTGTTGTGGATGGCGTGAACGAGAGTGGACAGAAAAATACCGTCGGCGTGTCAGCAGAAGACTACTGGAGCGCAGTGGCCGGTCCTGACGGCATCTCTGAGGAGTTTGTTTACAAAGGAACGTATGTGAAACTGCGCGAGCTGGCTCTTGGCTATAACCTGCCGCAGCGGTGGCTCAGCACCACTCCGATCAAGAGCGTGCGCGTGTCGCTCGTAGGCCGTGACCTCTTCTACATCTACAAGGCAGCACCCGTGAACCCGGAGGGAGCATTCTCTCGTAACGACTATGCACAGGCCTTCGAGCTTGCGTCTATGCCGCCAACGAGAACTATAGGTCTTTCACTTAATGTTAAATTCTAAAAAGTATGACCATTATGAAAAAGTCAATTTTAAATATTGGTATGGTCTGCGTGCTCGGACTGTCGCTGGCTGCGTGTACCGACAATTTCGACTCGATGAACCAAGACCCTATGGGCATCACTAACAGCGACCCGGCGTATGTTATGCCATACATTCAGGAGCAGGGAGCACACATCGCTTCATGGGAGTATCAGGTGGGAGACAACCTCCACACAAACCTCTATGCGCAGTATTTTGCTAACTCGGCAAGTTATTTCAACTCAGACAACTACACCTACAACAGCGGGTGGGTTACTGACGGTTTCTGGAACAACTACTACTCGGGCGTGCTCAAGCAGGTCAAGGCGGTGGCTGAGACGGTGAAGGAGCTACCGGCTTATGACAACATCTACCAGACCATGCGCATATATGCCGCTTCGTGCACAGCCATGACGACAGATGTGTTTGGCGATATACCCTACTCGGAGGCTGCAACAGGTCGCAGCGATGCTAAGTATGACAGCCAGAAGGACATCTACGCAGCTGTGTTTAAGGAGCTGACAGAGGCTGCGGCTGCGCTTAACAGCAACAAGGCAGACCAGGCTGCCTATAAGGACAACCAAGACCTTGTATATAATGGCGACTTGAAGAAATGGGTGCGTCTGGCTAACTCGCTGCGTCTGCGTTACGCCTTGCGTCTCGTTTATGTGGACCCGGCTCTTGCCAAGCAAGAGGGAGAGGCTGCGCTCGCGGCTACAGGAGGTCTGCTTCAGAGCAACGACGACAATGCGGGTGTCTACATCTCTGGCACAGGTGCCAACGGATGGCCGCTGTTCCAGATTTCTGGATGGGGCGAGTTCTGCATGAGCAAGACCATGGAGAACATGCTGAAGACAACAAGCAGCGTGGCTGACCCGCGCATGCCGTTGTGGTTTGGACACACCAATGGCTCTACAGCCGAGAACCCCGAGTTTAAGGGCATCCCTAACGGACTGGCTACGTCTGACCTGAGCAACTATCCTGCCGAGGACCGCTCTTGTGTGTGGGGCTTGCAGGCTATGCCGGGATGGAACTCAAAGAACAACTCGGAGTCGTCGTTCTGTGTGCCTATCCGTCAGAAGGTTATGAGCTATGCAGAGGTTTGTCTGCTTAAGGCAGAGGCTGCCTTGCGCGGATGGAACGGTGCTGGCGATGCCAAGGCCAACTATCTTGCGGGCATCAAGGCTTCGTTTGAGGCTGAACGTGCCATGGTGTCGGACGCTTCGCTCTATTCGACAGCTAACGACAACACCTACATGACAACGGGTAAGGTGGAATGGAAGGGTGATGCCGACTTTGAGACGCATCTGGAGCAGATCATTACACAGAAGTGGCTCGCGCTCTATCCTAACGGCACAGAGGCTTGGACCGAGTTCCGCCGCACAGGTTATCCTAAGCTCACACCTGTGAAAGTGAGCATGGAGTCTACCATCAACGCTGCAAATGGCGAGTTCGTAAAGAAGCTGCGCTATGTGGACGATGAGCTGCGTGAGAATCCGAACGCTTCAGACAAGTCGCTTAATGGCGGCAAGGGTGACGGCATGAACGTCCGCGTATGGTGGGATGCCGGCAACCGATACAAATAAGCAACTGATCTTTAATTAAAGGTGGGCATGTTTCGTGCCCACCTTCAATCTGGTATGCTCGGCATGAGCTTATTCTAATGGGTGTAAGTCCCTAACAAGCCCTAA
>OLFV01000808.1_pt1 | contig 34392 bp, 28 predicted proteins | sample 1605551 | NCBI WGS metagenome assembly OLFV01 (sample SAMEA3888922, study PRJEB22519) | human gut metagenome | biome: human gut; feature: human-associated habitat; material: faeces | place: Denmark | collected 2011 | reverse complement strand
CAAGCTTTCCGGCGGCACCTGGGCCGTCACGGACGAGCGCGACGCCGTGCGCGGCTGTACGGCGTTTCTGGAGCACCTGCGCCGCAGCGGAGATATTTAAAAGAACGACCGCCCCGGATGGGGGCGGCCTTTTTTGTCATATGTATTCTCTTTGGGTGATCCGTTTTATGATCGCCCGAGCCAGAAGTCCGGCGACGCCTATCTTTTTTGCAACATGCTTCTTGCCGTGCAGATAGAGTGCCTTGACCTCGATGCCCGCTATATCCTCCGCGGTGAGCGGATCATCGCCGAGAACGACGAAATCGGCAATCATACCGGGTGCAAGAGTGCCGCGTTTATTCTCCTCATGGCTCATATACGCGGGATTTGCCGTTATCATGCGCAGCGCGTCGAGACGCGATATGCGCTCGTCCGGATTGGGATGATTTACGGAGCACGCCATACCGTACAGGGGCTTTGGACGCGTGCACGGTCCGTCGGAGCCGTCGCCTACGACAAGTCCGAGGCGGTGCATCGTTCCCAGCGCGTTTAGTCTGTCAGTGCGCTCTCTGCCAAGCACCGAGCACAGATACTCGTCCGGCTCCTGCTTCCAATATATAAACGGCGACTGCGCGGCTATGCACAGCTTTATCTTTGCCGCGCGCTTTAGCTGCTCCTCGCTTGCAAGGCAGACATGGATCATCACATGGCGCGCATCGTCCCACGGCTTATCGGCATAAGCCGCCTCATATGCCGTTATGCACTGTTCCACCGCCGCATCGCCTATGGCGTGCATGGTTATCTGCCAGCCCTCGCGGTTTGCGCCGATGGCGAACTCGTTCACGCGCTCCTGCGGATAATTCAAAACGCCGTAGTTGTTTGGATCGTTCGCGTACGGCTCCTTGAGCGCCGCGTCCTCTGAGCCGAAGCAGCCGTCGAGGGCAAGCTTGAAGCAGCCGCCGACGCGCTTGAAGCCGTGCTTTTTCACGGCCTTGAGGTCCATGGTCTGGAAGAATATGCGGAACGCCTGCGGCAGGCCGGGCGCGAGTATTTTTATCATGTCTATATCCAGATCGTTTGCAAAGCCCACGCCCTCAACGGTGTGCACGAGCCCGATGCCGACCGACGCAAGGTACTCCGCGCCCCCGGAGAGACCGCGTATAATATCCATCGTGGGGATATACGCCGTCGCCTCGTTCACGCCGTTATAAAACGCCGACTGGTACAGCCATCCGGTCTCGGTATTGCAGCCGGGATCGGATTTCACCTTATCCGACAGCAGTGATAGCATTGCGCTGTTGCACACGGCAGCATGACCGTCGTACTTCATGACCATGAGCGGACGCTCCGTCCAGTCGTCAAGATCGCGCTTTTCGGGCAGCCGATGCTCGGCAACGGTGTTCGCGGTGCAGCCGTAGCCCATGAGCACCTTGTTTTTCCGGTGACTGTCGGCATAGCGCTTGACCGCCGCCTTTGCTTCGGCAAAATTTTTGACATCCATGAGATAGAATGTGTTCTCAAAAACGCACAGCGAGCCGAAATGCATATGCGTGTCGCCGAACGCGGGCGTTACCGTCGCGCCGCCGAGATCGACCCGTTTTGCCTTGCCGTAGCGCGGAGGGATGCTGCTTTCATCGCCGAGCCACACGATGTGACCGCCCTTTACCGCCATCGCGGTGTAAATGCGGTTTTCCTTTTCGCAGGAGATGAATCTGGCGTTCGTATAAAGCTCCATAACCTCATTCCTTTCACTTCTAAAATGGGCTCCATGCAGACATGGAGCACTACAGCCTGTTTCGTAAAGACAAGTGTACAGCGGGGGAGCGCGAGGGGGGGGTAAGCCCCCGCTCGTAATTGGATCATAGCCATCAAAAACGACTGAAAAACTGATTTATCAGTTTTATCAGGCTTTTTGACGAGCGCAGCGAGCTCCGAATCCATGGCGCCGATCACGCCGATCCGGCCATAAGCCAAGAGAAACGCTCCTTTTCGGCAGCGTGGCCGCGGCCGCACCGTTTTTTGTCCACCTTAATCCATCCGCGCGCCGATGTCAAGGCTCGCTATGAAATTTATGAGTCACTCATAAATTTGCGGATATCTTGTTTTTTCCATGCGCTTTGCTATCATGAAGGCAAGCTCAAAAACCACAAAGAGGAACGAATCATGCTCACCGAAAACGTCAAAAAACTGCTCAAGGAAAACATGTGGGACCTGGCTACCTGTAGCGCCGGCGTGCCGAACGTGGTGCCGGTCGCGTTCAAGGACGTGACGGACGACGGCAAGACGCTCGAAGGCTACCAGATCCGGGGCACGGCCAAGCACGTTGCGGACGGGCCGGTCGTGGCTACGTTCAAGGCCATGGTCGAGCAGATGTTCCAGGGCGCGGCCACGGCGAAGGGCGCGCTCATCATCACACCGGAGACCGTCGTCGTCACGACGCCGGGCGCCGAGAACAAGAAAGTCCTGTAACCGCAATTTTCACCACTTTGTGATAGCTTTCTCTTTTTGCCCGGAGGCGGGCGCGGCCACGTCATGCGTTTCGCGCCCGTTTCTGCACACTTGCATTCGGGGCGAAACTGCGGTATGCTGTAGGCAACAAACGGCGGAAAGGAGCCATTTTTATGCGCATTGCAGTTCCTTATGAAAACGGAAACATTTTTCAGCACTTTGGCCGCTCGGAGGCGTTCAAGCTCTACGATGTGGCGGACGGTGCCGTCACGGCGGCGGCCGTCGTGTCCACGAACGGCAGCGGCCACGGCGCGCTGGCGGGCTTTCTCGTGGCGAATCACGCCGATGTGGTCATCTGCGGCGGCATTGGCGGCGGCGCGCAGTCGGCACTCACCGAGGCCGGCATCCGGTTTTACGGCGGCGTGAGCGGCAGCGCAGACGCGGCAGTGCAGGCGCTGCTTGACGGCTCGCTCGGCTATGATCCCGAGGCGCGCTGCGATCATCACGACCACGCGCACGGCGCAGGCCACACCTGCGGCGAGCACGGCTGCGGCGAACACAGCTGCCACAGCTGACGACAACGGCAAAAAAGCAAAGGCTCCGGGAAACCGGAGCCTTTGCTCGTTTTGCGGCGAAGAAAATTTCCGGTTTTCCCTGTCAGCGTCTTGACATTCCGGATGGGATGTGCTACTTTTTTGCTGACCAGATGGTAAATGAAAATCTGGGTACATATTGATTCGATCAAGGGGAGAAATACCATGACTCAGTCCGCAAAAGACGAAGCGAAATTCCTGGATACCCGCCTCGACGACGAGACCGCCGCCGTACTGGAAAAGTGGAACCTGGCCATCCTCGGCGCAGCCCTGCTGCACGATGCCGACCACATCCGCCAGGCCATCCGCTGGCACTACAAGATCCCGATGCAGCTCTGGATCATCAACCTGGCCGTGTACGTTCTGCCCACCGTTGGCGAGTTTCTGCTGAAAAACAAGCGCACGTCCTCGTTCCTGACCGTCGCCGCCAACGGCATTGTCACGAGCGCGGCGTTTTTGAAGGTGCACCTGTTCAAGCCCACGACGGACATCTGGGGCGCCTGGAACTACAACTACTTCAAGCTCGCCAAGGGCGTGTGGCACGAGGGTCAGTTCATCAAGGGCATCGACTGGATCGACTGGGCGCTGCTGCTCGACCTGCCCGCCGTGGCCATCCCGGCGTGCATGACGGCGATCAAAAAGCGCAAGGAATTCAAGCAGAACCTGCTGGAAGCGGGCGAAGAGGCCTGATTATTGAGGGGAGCGCCGGCTGTGCGCTCCCCTTTTGACATGGGGGCGAAGCAAATGAAAGACATCTCGCTGAGAATTCTGGACATGGAGTGCGCCGCGTGCGTGGCGCGGCTGGACCGCGCGCTCGAGAAGCTGCCGGGCGTGCAGCGCGCGGCGGTGAACTATACCGCCGCGTCGGCGCTCATCACCTATGACGAGGGCGCGACCGACCTCGCCGCGATCGCGGCGAGGGTCCGGCGCGCGGGCTTTCGCGTGCCGGTCGAGGAGCAGGATCTGCTCCCGGCGGAAGCGGACGCGGCCAGGACTGCCGACGCGGCGGACGCGCTGCGCGCGGTGTTCGGCGTCAAGGACGTCGCGGTGCAGGCGGATGGCACGCTCACGGCGTACCTCTGGCCCATCGGCGTGGACGGGCGCGACCTCGCCGCCGCCTGCGCGGACGTGGGCTGCGCCGTCACGCTCGGCGAGCTGCGCGGCGGCGACGCGGATCAGGAGCTCGAAAAGCGCATGGATCTGCTCAAAACGCTTGTGACCTCGGCCTGCTGCACGGCGCCGCTCATGCTCGAGATGCACCCGAAGCTGCAGTTTCTGGCCGGGACGGCGCTGCAGTTCGGCCCCGGGCGGTATTTTTACAAAAGCGCGTGGCGCGGAGCGCGCAACCGCACGTTCGGCATGGACTTTCTCGTCTCGCTCTCGTCTACGCTCATCTATCTCTACAGCGCTTACGTGACGTTCACGCCGCGCACGAGCTACAAGCTCTACTTTGCGTCCGACGGGGTGCTGCTCTCGCTCATCCTCTTCGGCAAGTATATGGAGCAGGTTGCGGCCGGGGAGGCCAACTCCGCCATCCGCAAGCTCATGCACCTGCAGCCGCGCACGGCCATGGTCCAGCGCGGGGACACGTTTGTCGAGCTGCCGGTCGACCAGATCGCGGAGCACGACCGGGTGCGCATCCGCCCCGGCGAGCGCGTGCCGGTCGACGGGACGATCGTCAGCGGCCAGTGCGCGGTCGACGAGTCCATGCTCACCGGTGAGAGCATGCCGGTGGATAAGGCGCCCGGCGACAAGGTCATCGGCGGCAGCCTCAACCGCTCCGGCTCGGCCATCGTCTCGGCCGAGGCACTGGGCAAGGCGTCCGTGCTCGAGCAGATCATCCAGATCGTGCGGCAGGCCCAGTGCGAGAAAGCGCCCGTGCAGCGCTTTGCCGACAAGGTCGCGCGCTGGTTCGTGCCGGGCGTCATCAGCGCGGCGGCGCTGACGTTCCTTGTCTGGTACCGGCGCATTGCGCCGCGCAACCTCGAGCGCGCGCTGCTCACCTGCTGCGACGTGCTGTCGGTCGCGTGCCCGTGTGCGCTCGGCCTCGCCACACCGACGGGGCTCATGGTCGGCTCCGGCCGCGCGGCGGAGCACGGCATCCTCTTCAAGAGCGGCGCGGAGCTTGAAAACGCTTACAAGGCCGACTGTGTCGTCTTTGACAAGACCGGCACGCTCACGAACGGCGCGCCCGCGCTCACGGACGTCTGTCCGTGCGATGCCGTGCAGCCGGAGACGCTCGTGCGGCTCGCCGCCGCGCTCGAGCAGTGCTCGGATCACCCGCTGGCGCGCGCCGTCACGGCGTATGCACAGCAGTCCGACGCGCCGCTGCCGCAGACGGAGGACTTTTCCTACGCGCTCGGCCGCGGCGTGCGCGGCACGGTCGCGGGCGCGGCCGTCGTCTGCGGCAGCCGGACGTGGCTCCATGAGCTGGGCATCGACACGGCCCCGCTTGCCGCGCTGCCGGACCTGCGCGCGCAGGCCAAGACGGAGTTGTGCGTCGCGCGCGACGGTGTCGTGCTCGGCACGCTCGGCGTTGCCGACACGCGCAAGACCGAGGCGGCCGCCGTCGTCGCGCAGCTGCGCGCGGCGGGCAAGGAGGTCTGGATGATGACAGGCGACCACGCCCGCACGGCCGATGCCATCGCGGCCGAGGTCGGCATCGACCACGTGCTCTCCGAGGTGCGGCCGGACGAGAAGGCCGCCGCCATCGAGCGCCTGCGCGCGCAGGGCAAGACGGTCTGCATGGTCGGCGACGGCATCAACGACACGCCGGCGCTCGCCGTGGCGGACTGCGCGGTCGCCATGGGCGGCGGGTCGGACATCGCCATCGAGTCGGCGGGCATCCTGCTGCCGTCCGGCAACCTCGAGAAGCTGCCGGGGCTGTTTGACATCTCGCGCGCGACCATCCGCACCATCCGCCAGAACCTGACGTGGGCGCTGTTTTATAACCTCGTCAGCATCCCGATCGCGGCGCTCGGCGTGCTGCACCCGTCCATCTGCGCCACGGCCATGTCGGCCAGCTCGATCGGCGTGCTCATGCATTCGCTGCGGCTCAAGGACAGCGGCAAAAAGGAGAGACGTTTCCCATGGAAGAAAAAGTCCTGACGACGTATGTCCGCGGCATTTACTGCCGCCAGTGTCCGGAGTGGATCGTGGACGATCTGCTGCACACGCGCGGCGTGCTCGATGCAGCCGTGTCGTTCTGGCGCGCGGAGCTGACCGTGCGCTATGACCCGCAGATCGTCACCGAGACGGAGCTGCGCCGCGTGCTCGCGGACTGCGGCTACCCCGCCTGCGAAAAAGGCGCGCCGGGGTCCAACCCGCTGCGCAACGCGCTCAAAAGCGCCCTCGGCCGCAGGCCGGAGGGGTGAGGGACATACCTTTTTTCTGACCAGTATTGCGGACAGCTTTTGCGGCGGCTGCCGCATAAAATAAAGGCAGCCGTGACCCATACCGGTCAGAAAATGCTGTGCGGTGGTGAGAAGATGGAGCAGAAATTACGGCGGGACCGCAAGCTTGGCGACAACCTGCGCCGTCTGCGCAACGCCAGCGGCCTCTCGCAGGAGAAGCTGTGCGCCGAGCTGCAGCGCCGCGGCTGCGACATCGGCCGCACGACCTATGCCAAATACGAAGCGGGCGAGCTCAACGTCCGCGTGAGTGTGCTGCTCGCGCTCAAACGGCTCTACGGCTGTCCGTATGATGCCTTCTTCGCGGGGCTGGATACGGCGGACGACGCCGAAGCCTGACAATAAAGATCCACCCCGGAAGCGAATCGCTTCCGGGGTGGATTTTCACGTTACAGATAGAATTTCGGCTCCTTGCGCCCGGCACAGTATTTTTTCACCGTGGCGGCCGCGGCCAGCCGCAGCGGCAGCGGCACACTGCGCCCCGACTGCGGGCAGATCTGGATGCAGCGCAGACAGGAGATGCACTTGGCCTTGTCCACCTTCTGCGGCGCGTCCTTCGGGATGGCGCCGGCGGGGCAGTTGTCCGCGCACAGGCCGCAGCGGATGCAGCGCAGGCCGCCGGTCGGTTTGAGCGGCAGGCCGTTGTAGGCGCGGTAGTTCGGGCTGCCGGGCACGGTGATCTCGGCCGGGGCGTCGGCGGCGATGCGGGATTTCAGCTGCGTGCAGAAATCCCCAATCTTGGCGCGGTCGGACGCGTCCGGCCGGCCGGCGGCGATGTCCGTGTTGACCGAGTGCGGCGCAATGACCTCTGCCGCCGCCACGACGCGAAAGCCCAGCGGGGCGAGCGTATTGCGCATTTCGAGCAGGGCGTCGTCCACGGCGCGGTTGCCGAACACGGCCACGAGCACGGCCGGGGTGTCCGCCCCGCGCAGGGCACGCACGCGCTCAAGACACGGCCCGGGCACGCGGCCGCCGTAGACCGGGAAGAACACGAGCAGGCAGTCGTCGGCAGAAAACGTGTTTGCCTCGGCGTGCACGGTGATGTCCGTGCAGGCATCGGCGGCGTTCAGGTTTTCTGCGAAGAGCCCGGCGACACGCTGCGTGCCGCCCGTGGGGCTGAAGAAATACAGGTGCAGGTTGCGCGGATGCATAGCATGGCCTCCCAATTTCAGATTGCCTATATTGTAACGAAAACCGGCTGTGATTGCAATGCTTTTTGGCCACCGGTCAGTACAGCTGCAGCCCGGACAGGTAAGCGTCCAGCCGGGACAGCCGCTGCTGCGGATATACGCCGAGCGTGCGGCTGAACTCGAAGGCGATGGCCTCGATGAGAAAGTTCACGCCGATATAGGAGTTTGTGGGCGCGGGGCTGGACAGATCGGCGAGAAGCACGATGTCCGCATCGCCGGCGAAGGGCGCGGTGAGCTTGTCGGTGATGACGATCAGCCGGCAGCCGGCGTCGTGCGCCATCTCGGCCAGCACGCACGTCATGCGCGAGTAGCGCTCGGCACCGAGCAGGATCACACAGTCGTGCGGGCCGTAGTCGAGCAGCTTTTCCACGCAGCGGGTGTCTGCGTCGCAGAAATACTCCACGTGCCGGGTATACTGCGACAGCAGCGTCCCCAGGTGCCGCGCCGGCCCCGCCAGGCCGCGGAAGCCGGAGACAAAGATGTGCTCGCTCTCGAGCAGGATGCGTACGATCTGCCCGTATTTTTCCGGGTCGTTCTTGCGGTAAGTCTCCTGCAGGCAGTCCACGGCGAACTGCAGGCACTGAAACGAGCTCAGATCCTGATACTTTTGCAATTTGTCCGGCACCTGATGCTGCGGGATGACGTATTTTTCACGCTCGATGACCTGTGAGAGCTCGCTGCGCAGGCTCTCCTGCAGCTCACGGAAGCCGCGGTAGCCCAGCGTGCGGCACAGGCGGATGACCGAGGTGTCGCTCACGCCGAGCGCAAGCGCGATGTCCTTGGCCGTTAAAAAATATAGCGAGCCGCTGTGCTCGAGAAAATAATCCGCGATGACCTTTTCCGTCCGCGTCAAATGCGCGCTTTGAATGCGCTGTTCCAGTTTACCGCTCATGGGAACACCATCCTTTTTTCTGGGGATTGTGAGCAGCGCCGCAACGAATGTTGCAGTAGCAACAACATTATACTGTATAAATTGTAGAAAATGCAATAGTGCATGAAAAACATTGAAAATTCAATTGACTTTTACGCATAAAAGAGCTAAAAATACCGCATACAACAACACCGGTGTTGGATTATTTGAGAGGAGGACCTCACAATGGAGAAAAACAAACGTATGCAATTTTACGGTGGCACGCTCGGCGCGTGTGCGCCGCTGCTGGTCTTCATGTGCCTCATGATCGTGATCGCCGCGATGAAGAAAGTGTCCCTGGTGTTGTTCTGCATGGCAGGTTTCGCCGGACTGTGTGTGGCGTTCCTGCTGGCAAAAAACAAAAAGGAATTTGAACAGGCGGTCGTGGACGGCCTGAAAAACGACACGCTGTGTGTCATTATCTTCGCGTTCCTGCTGGCCGGCATCCTGTCGCAGGAGCTGCGCCAGAGCGGCCTCATTCAGGGCCTGACCTGGCTTGTGATGAAGCTCGGCCTGAGCGCGGGCTTCCTGCCGCTGGTGGCGTTTCTCGTCTGCCTGCTGATCTCGACGGCCTGCGGCACGTCCAACGGTGCCATCGTCGCCGTGCTGCCGGTGCTGCTGCCCGTCGCGGCGTCCGTCGGTGCGAATCCCTCCGTCGTGGTCGGCGCCATCGTCAGCGGCGCGATCTTCGGCGATAACCTTGCCCCCATTTCCGACACGACCATCGCCTCCGCGCTCACGCAGGGCGCGGAAGTGCGCGACGTCGTGCGCACCCGTCTGCCGTATTCGCTGATCGCCGGCGTCATTTCCGCCGTGCTGTTCATCATCGTCGGTATCAAGACGTCCACGTCCGTCACGCTGCCGGACGTCATCGACCCCGCCTATGCCAAGACGCTCGTCATGCTCGTCATCCCGGTCATCATGATCATCCTGATGCTCCGCGGCTGGAACCTCATCAGCACGCTCATCGTCTGCGATCTGGTCGGCTTTGTGCTGTGCCTGGTGTTCGGCTTCCTTGACGTGCCGACGCTGTTTTCGGCCACCGGCCCCATCGGTGCCGGCCTGACCGGCATGCTCAATGTCATTTGCTTCAGCTTCTTCATGTTCGCGCTGCTCGAGATGCTCAAGCGCAGCGGCGTGTTTGACATGCTGCTCGAAAAGCTCAACAACGCCAGCAAGACCTCGCGTCAGGCCGAGCTCGTCACCATCCTGCTGAGCGTCATCGGCAGCGTGGCCATCGGCGCTGCGTCCATCTCGATCCTGTTCGTCGGCCCGGTCGTGCGTAAGCTCCTGCAGACGCACAACATCGAGCGCACCCGCGGCTCGAACCTCATGGACGGCATTGCGACCGGCCTTGCCGGCATCGTGCCGTACAACCCCGTCGGCCTCAACGCCGTCAGCCTCGCGATCGCGAGCGGCGTCGTCTCGGAGTCGTTCTCGTTTTTGGATTACGTGCCGTATAACTTCCACAGCTGGCTGCTGATCCTGCTGTTCCTGCTCAGTGCGATCACCGGCATCGGCCGCCACTTTGAAAAGGGCACCGCCGCCGCGCCCGAGACCCCGGCTGCGGAAGAGAAATGACGATTTCGGGTGCGGCCGCCGCGCCGCACCCGCTCAGATTGTTACATTTGGAAGGAGAAAACCATGCAAAATCTCAACGAAGGTCTGCTGTTTGATCCTGCACTGTCGGCGGAGATCAAGGATCGCTTTTACTATGTGGATGCGGATCCGGAATTCGGCCAGCGCCTGTTCTTTGAAAATTCCGGCGGTTCGCTGCGCCTGAAGGCGTCCGTCGAGGCGCAGGCAAAGTACCAGGCGTTCCCGGACTGCCCGGAGCGGCTGCACGATCGTTCCCGCGCGCTCAAAAAAGTGCAGCTGCACGGCATCGACGACATTATGCACATCGTTTTCGGCGCTTCGGGCGGCGCGCTCATCTCGGAGATGACCGCCTCGCAGGCGATGTTCCAGATCGTCGGCGCCATCCTTGAAAACTGCCCCGGCAAGAGCGCGGTCACGTCCGTGCTCGAGCACCCGTCGGCGTATGACGCGGTGAAATACTACTGCGACAAGACCGGCAAGGAATTTCGCGTCGCGCAGGCGAACCCGAAGACCGGCGGCATCGACGTCGAGGAGATCCGCCGCGTCGTCTCGCCGGATACCTGCCTGCTGAGCATCATGTATGCCTCGAACATCACCGGCAGCATCATGGACATGGCCGGTATCGTCAAGGCTGCGCGCGAGATCAACCCCGATATCTACATCGTCACCGACGCCGTGCAGCACGCGCCGCACGCCGTGCTGGACGTGGACGCCCTCGGCGTCGACGGCGCGACGTTTGCACCCTATAAATTCTTCGGCACCCGCGGTATGGGCTATGGCTACGTGTCCGATCGCGTGGCCAAGCTGCCGCACCGCAAGGTCTTGCAGCGCCCGGCCGACGTCTGGGAGCTCGGCTCGCCCACGCCCGGCAACTTCGCGGCCATGAGCGCCGTGGTGGACTATGTCTGCTGGCTCGGCGGCCACTTCATCCAGTCGGACGACCGCCGCACGCTGTTTGTGACCGGCATGGAGCACATCCACCTGCAGGAGCGCGCGCTGCTGCACACCATGCTCGAGGGCACGCAGAACGTGCCCGGTCTGCGCCACATCCCCGGCGTGCACGTGTATGTTGACACCGAGGATCTCACGCACCGCGACCTGATCGTTGCCATGGGCATCGACGGGCTGGACATGACCCGCTGCGTCGAGGAGTACCAGAAGCGCGGCGTCACGACCTTTGAGCGCGTCAATACCAGCGTGTATTCCAAGCGCATCGTCGAGGCTGTCGGCCTCACGGGTGCGATCCGCGTCTCGCCGCTGCACTGCCACACCGTTGCGGATATTGAGACGTACCTGCGCGTCACTCAGGAGCTCGCGCAGACGTTTGCAAAGTAATCATTCTTTCCCCTCCCTTCTTTTTTCCTTATGCGCAGACCCTGCCGCATCCGCGGCAGGGTCTGTTGCAGTTTTGCTGCGTGTGCGCTATACTGGCGGCAGCAACACCGGAAGGGGGCGGCTGCCATGCGCGAATCCGCAACGAAAAAAGTGCTCGCCGAGAGTCTCAAGGAGCTCATGCTCCGGCGCGACTTCACGGACATCACCGTGACCGACCTCTGCGCGGCCGCAGAGATCAACCGCCGCACGTTCTACCGGCACTTTACGGACAAGTATCAGCTCGTGACGTGGATCTACGACAAGGGCTTTCAAAAGGCGATCGGCGACGATGAGCCGGGCCTGTTCGATCTCTTCGGGCGCGTGTGCACGTATCTGTACGCCGACCGCGCGTTTTACGCCCGCGCGCTCACATTCACGGGGCAGAATTCGTTCCACGACTTCCTCTGCGCCCGGCTGCGGCCGTATCTGCAGGCGGATTTCTCCGACCTCTTCCCCGATCCGCAGACCGAGGCGTTCATGTCCGGAAAGATGTCGGACGTGGTCATGGACATCATTCAAAACTGGCTCAGCCGGCCGGACTGCCCGCCGCCGGAGGTGTTTGCCCCCTGGGCGCTGCACCTGTGGAAGGACATCATGGGGCGGTGGAAGGAGCTCGGCGATGCGTGGGAGCACACATTGGACCACAAAAATGCATAAGTGAGGCAAAAAGCCACGAAACTGCGGTTCCGTGGCTTTCCTTGTGGCGCAATTTGTTCTATGCTGAACACACCCCCTCATTTGGAAGCGCGCGATCCCAGAGGTTTTGTTTCGATCTTTCATGGTACCTCTTCCTCCGTTGCGCGACGGCGGCTGCGCGCTTCCGATTTGTCCTTTTGGCAGAGCATGCCTTCCTTTGATATCGGACGCCCCGGACTGCACTTGCAGTCCGGGGCGTCTGTGGTTTTGGGTGGTGTGGGCGAGCTGCCCGGGAGCCGCTGCACCGATTTCAATCCACGCACCCCGTGTGGGGCGCGACCAGATCGGCGACCTTGCAGACCTGACGACGGAGGCATTTCAATCCACGCGCCCCGTGTGGGGCGCGACAACACAAGTCCCATACAGCTGGTGCAAACCAACATTTCAATCCACGCGCCCCGTGTGGGGTGCGACGCCGGGATGCGTGTTCTGCGGGGACGCGGACGCATTTCAATCCACGCGCCCCGTGTGGGGCGCGACGTTAATGCTGGCAAGATGCCGATTTTGCTTGGCGATTTCAATCCACGCGCCCCGTGTGGGGCGCGACGAGCGGAAAGTCATACAAAAAAGCCCGCCTCAAATTTCAATCCACGCGCCCCGTGTGGGGCGCGACCAAGGCTGGGTCAGGGTTTGGGTATCAACACATATGATTTCAATCCACGCGCCCCGTGTGGGGCGCGACCCTTGTACTTGATGAAGCAGACCTTGGAACTGTAATTTCAATCCACGCGCCCCGTGTGGGGCGCGACGAGGCTACATGGCAAAAACAAAACGACTTAAAAAATTTCAATCCACGCGCCCCGTGTGGGGCGCGACTGCAAACGATCCTTCTCAAAAGCCGCAATGATGCAATTTCAATCCACGCGCCCCGTGTGGGGCGCGACGCGCGGCGCACCATATCAGCGGTGTCGGCGCGCACGATTTCAATCCACGCGCCCCGTGTGGGGCGCGACCCATCTGTGCCGACATCCACATCCACGCTGTGGCCATTTCAATCCACGCGCCCCGTGTGGGGCGCGACGCGCAAATCCGCGCTCGTATCGGCCACGGAGCCCCATTTCAATCCACGCGCCCCGTGTGGGGCGCGACGCGGTCGATGTGATATCGGATGACGTATACCACGGATTTCAATCCACGCGCCCCGTGTGGGGCGCGACCAGAGCCAGCAATAGTTGCGAGCCCGCTCCCGCCATAGATTTCAATCCACGCGCCCCGTGTGGGGCGCGACGAATTCAAGACCAAGTACCCATCGTTTTTCGCAATTTCAATCCACGCGCCCCGTGTGGGGCGCGACCGGCCTTCACATTCAACAGTACTGAGGCCATCAATTTCAATCCACGCGCCCCGTGTGGGGCGCGACTGTCACTCCCTTGTCTCTCATATCCAAGAGCTGGATTTCAATCCACGCGCCCCGTGTGGGGCGCGACCGCTGTCAGCAAGTTGTGCGACTACGCCGAGCAGATTTCAATCCACGCGCCCCGTGTGGGGCGCGACGCAACACGACCGTTACACGCTGGATAAGCCGCGCGATTTCAATCCACGCGCCCCGTGTGGGGCGCGACGCCGCCGCTGCAAGATGGGCAGCAAACACCAAATATTTCAATCCACGCGCCCCGTGTGGGGCGCGACCGTGATGCAGCGCGGGAGGATGCCGACGCAATGGACATTTCAATCCACGCGCCCCGTGTGGGGCGCGACTACCCGCAGCAGCGCAGCCCCGCACAGCGCAAAAATTTCAATCCACGCGCCCCGTGTGGGGCGCGACGGAGACCTGTTTCACGGTGGCGGGCACGTAGCACTATTTCAATCCACGCGCCCCGTGTGGGGCGCGACTCTGTCAGCGGATGATTGACGCCGCTGGTGGCGGATTTCAATCCACGCGCCCCGTGTGGGGCGCGACTAATATGCCCGAACTTATACGGATTGTTCAAGAGATTTCAATCCACGCGCCCCGTGTGGGGCGCGACGTGGGAAACCGAGGATTTCTCGGCAGCACATAAGGTATTTCAATCCACGCGCCCCGTGTGGGGCGCGACGCACAGCAAGGTCGCCACTAACATGGCTGGCCTATTTCAATCCACGCGCCCCGTGTGGGGCGCGACGACATCATCACGGGAGGTACAACATGACAAGAGCCATTTCAATCCACGCGCCCCGTGTGGGGCGCGACACGAGCGGCTGCCGGAGGACATGGAGGCCGCAAAAATTTCAATCCACGCGCCCCGTGTGGGGCGCGACTTTTCTTCGGCTTCAGGATATTGCCCGCGCCCTTATTTCAATCCACGCGCCCCGTGTGGGGCGCGACGTCCGGCCACGTCTTGCGCACACTGTCGCCGAGCGCATTTCAATCCACGCGCCCCGTGTGGGGCGCGACTGTGTGGCGCAGGATGTGCGGCGTCACGGCAAAATTTCAATCCACGCGCCCCGTGTGGGGCGCGACGCGCCAGCTCGCGCCGCCGGTATAGACGATGGACATTTCAATCCACGCGCCCCGTGTGGGGCGCGACTCCAGCTTTCGCCGCTGCCCATGTACGGCAGCGGCATTTCAATCCACGCGCCCCGTGTGGGGCGCGACCGGCGTTTTTTGTGTTGATTGTTGTCAAATGCTTATTTCAATCCACGCGCCCCGTGTGGGGCGCGACGCCTTTTGGAAGTTGAGGCCAGTACTACCAGAGTATTTCAATCCACGCGCCCCGTGTGGGGCGCGACTCTTTCACAATGTCCTTCTTCTTGTTTCCAAGTCATTTCAATCCACGCGCCCCGTGTGGGGCGCGACTGACCCTCACTTGGTATCGCTTGAAATAGTCATATTTCAATCCACGCGCCCCGTGTGGGGCGCGACGTCTGCTGGGGGTAAGCTTCATAAGGACTGCAAGATTTCAATCCACGCGCCCCGTGTGGGGCGCGACCAGGGCCTTGGCCTTCTTAGCCTTCTTGATATCAATTTCAATCCACGCGCCCCGTGTGGGGCGCGACAAGTCGTTGATGGAGCCCTTCAGAGTGGATTTGATATTTCAATCCACGCGCCCCGTGTGGGGCGCGACCGCCTTCGTGGCTGGGTCCTATATATCCCAGTGATTTCAATCCACGCGCCCCGTGTGGGGCGCGACAGGGCTCCAAAGGGGACTACACTCCTTCCGACCTATTTCAATCCACGCGCCCCGTGTGGGGCGCGACGGCAAATTTGATGATTTTACCCCGTCAAATTTGCACAAAAGGTACAAAAGAGTTCTTGCTCGGCCGAAAAACACACGAGAAAAAAGGAAAAATAAAGCAAAAGCTTGCTTACATTCACGCATTTTCGGCCTTTTTGGGGTGCGAAGGTTCCGGAACCTTCTGCGCGCTTGTACTTCGCACCCAATACCGCTAGATCATCAGCGCGCCTTCGGCATCATAGCCCGCTTTGGCGCCGAAATGCTCGATGCGGGTGTGATACTTATCCCCAAGGTAGTAAAAGCGCAGACTGTCCACGGATTCATCCATGATCGAGCACAGCTTGTGCTGCAGCTGTTTGCACTGCGCGGCATCCAGCAGGCACTCGAAAACGGAGTTTTGCACGCGCTGCCCATAGTTCACGCACTGCTTTGCGATCTGGCGCAGGCGGCGGCGCCCGGCTGCGTCCTCCGTGTTGACATCATAGGTAATGAGTACCATCATGGCTGGCACCTCACTTCCACAAAAATGGCGGGTAGGCGTCCAGATCGTCCCGCAGATACCGCGCGAGCAGCAGTGCCTGCACATAGGGCACCAGCCCCCAGGCGATCTTCTCCTTCAGATAAGGATGCGTGATCGTATCCCGCTTGCGCTCCTGCCAGGCGCGCAGGAACTTCTTGCGTCCCGCGTCTGTCAGCAGCACGGCGCCGCTGTCCGTGCGCACAAAGTCGGCCGCAGCGATGATGCGATTGTTGATCAGCGACAGCACGAACCGGTCGGCAAAGCAGGGGCGCAGCTCTTCTACGAGATCCAGCGCGAGCGAGGTCCGCCCCGGTCGGTCCCGGTGCAGGAAGCCGACATAGGCATCGAGCCCGACGCTCTCGAGCGCGGCGGCGCAGTCGCTGCCGAGCAGGCTGTACGCGAACGACAGCAGCGCGTTGACATGGTCGAGCGGCGGGCGGCGGCTGCGCTCGTGAAAGAAGAAATCGGCCTTGTTCTGCAGGATCATGTCGTCAAAAACGTCAAAGTATACCTTGGCGCCGGCGCCTTCTTCGCCGCGCAGGGCGTCGAGCGACGTCTCCTCTGCGACGAGCGGATAGAGCCCCTTGATCTGGTCGATGGCGGTCTGCAGGCGCTGCGTGTCCACGCGCATGGCGTGGTCGCGCTTTGTGCGCTCGATGCTCCAGCGGGCGTTGTGCAGCTTGCCAAAGATCATGTTGCGCGCGATGCGGCAGCTCTGTGCCGGATCGTCGGCCACGCGGTACTGCATCCGGCGCAGGAGCACATTCCCGTTTTCCTCGCCGACGGCGCGGGCGAGGAACCGGCCGCCGGGCGTGCAGAACGTCAGCCCGACGCCGCGCTTTGCGCACCCGCCCATGAGTGCGGGGGAGGCACCGGCGTAGCTGAAGCTGATGATCCCATCGAGCGTGTGCAGCGGGAAGCGGCCGATCTCGTGCCGGTCACGGCTGACGACGATATTTTCCCCGTCGAGGCTCAGGTAGGCGTCCTCCGTGGTGACAAACAGGGTGTTGAGCAGCTTTTTCATGGCGTATCCTCCATGTTGGCGCGCAGATAGTCATGCACCGAGCCGGTCCGGGACAGGCGCGGCAGGCACAGATCCTTGAGCGAGCAGGCGCTGCAGCTTTTCGTGGGCTTTACCTGCGGCGTGCGGCCGCGGCGGTAGAGATCGTGCATCTGCGCGGCGTCTGTGCGCACCTCTTCCCGGAGATCCGGCGTGAAGGGCACGCGCACGCGCCGGCGCGTTTCACCATAAAAGAGTGCGCCGTCCGGGATCTCGCAGCAGAGCATTTCCTCCAGGCACATGGCCTGGGCGCACAGCTGCAGCTCGTCGCAGCCGTCCTGTTTGGCGTGGCCGCGCTTATACTCGACAGGATAGGGCAGCCATGTGCCCTCGTACCCGTGCAGCGGCACGCCGCGGTCATCCCGGCGAAACTCCACGACGTCGCACTGGCCGGTGAGGCCGAGCGTCAGCGAGTAAACGCGCAGGCTGCGCGTGATGATCGTGTCGCCGCGGCGCTCGCGCAGCTGCTCATCGTGGGCGCGCTCGTGCAAAAGCGCGCCCTCCGTGGTGCGCAGGTTCTCCGCCCACTGCTGCTCGATATGGATCAGCGCCCACTGCCGCCGGCAGAACCGGAAGTGCTGCAGGCCGGAGATCATCAGACAGTCGTCGGGGTCATACACCGTCAATCACTTCCGGAACCAGACTGTCGAGCGGGAGCAGCGTGATGTCATAATCATCCGCACAGGCGGGGATCCTGTCTTTGCCTTCGTCGTCTTTCTTTGGCTTGACCTGCAGGGAGCGGTGCACCTTGGCGGAGGAATACTGTCCGTCCTTGCAGTTGTGTTCCCACCAGAAGAGCTTGATGACCTCCATAGAGCCGTCCGGCCGCGCGGAGGAAGCGTCATTTACAAACAGCGTGCGCAGGCACTCCTTGATGGTCTCGGCATCTGCCTGCGTGAAGCCGGTCTTTTCCGCAAGCTGCACGTTGATGGAGCCTTTGATCTCGTAAAGGCCGAAGCGAACGAAATGCTTGGTGCCCATGGTGTCGGAAGCGCGGGCCTCGCCCTTAGCCTTCTTTTCGCCGTTGACGCTCTTGGTGATCTGCAGTGACTCGATCTCGACCGGCGACAGGCTGACCGCCTGATGGATGGATACCGGGCCGCGAACACCAACAGAGAGCCCCTTACTGTCCTTGAATGCGAATACCTGCCCGAACGTGCGCACATCCAGCCATGTCTCGCAGGCCTTCTTCGCGTATTCGTCGCGGTCGGTGATGCCCTTCATGACTGCCGAGGCGCGCTCGCTCAGGCTGCCGAAGCCATCGTCGCAGCGGTCCTCGGACTGCACGAAGATCGTGTTTCCGAGATCTTGCATGCGGTTGCGGATCTTGCGCTTGATGCAGACGTCGGACATTTCCCCGTGGCCGTTATAATCGGTGCGGGGGCGGTTGCCGTTGAGCGGGTCGCCGTTGCTGTTGGCCATCGTGACCGAGACCAGAGCCGCAAAGTCGATTTTGTGATTCAGGGTGCTCATGTTCAATTTTCCTCCTCGTCGGTATTTCCCGTTTTTTCTGTTTTGGCTGTGTACAGGTCCTTGCGCTGCAGGTAATAACCCATCAGATAGGTGTCCTCCAGGGGCTTGTCCCACTCGGATTCGGGGCAGGCGTAGATGATCTCCACGATCTCGGAGATCAGGCGTTTGTAATAGCTGCGGGAGACGGGCTTCAGGCGCGGGAAATACGCCCGCTCCAGTTGGTCGTTGACGATGCCGAACGTGTGCAGGGGTCGGCGGCGGAACATCGTCTGCAGTCGGATGGCGTTCGGGTCTCTGCCCTCGTCTTTGTCATACGTGTCCCGCTCTGCTTTTTCCAGCACGGCGAGCAGGCGGCCATACTGATAGCTGCGGTCGGTGCGGCCTTTGTCCAGTTCCATTTGCAACTCCTCCTCAAAATAGTCGTGATGATATTTCCGGATTGCGGCGCAGGCTGCGGTGAGCAGCCGTTCGCGGACGCTTGGGGCGTATGCCAGTGGGGTCGAGGCCCGCTCAACCAGCGCTTGCACGATGTCCGCCGGGAATTTTGCCTTGTCCACCCGGCAGGACACCAGCCGCTGCATCTGCTGTCGCAGCACGCGGTCATCCGGCACGAGCCGGGCCTTGTTATTCTCAATACGCTGGGTGCCGAAGGCGCATTTGACGATCTGATACAGCGACGGCGACAGGATCAGATAACCGTTCGTCTCGTAATCGCGTGCCCACCAGCAGAACGTCTCGTCCCAGTCGTGCAGACGCTGCAGGAAGTCCGAGCCCAGCAGCTCGTTATAATAGGTCAGGGAGAGGCGGCCGGTCGTTGCGGCGTCGAACGCCGCGATGACGACGCCGGCATTTTGCTCCGGCAGTTCGCTGCGGCAGCCGTCGAGCGCTTTTTGCAGCGCCGCTTTGTAATCCGACGGCTTTGTTTCGACGGATGCCGGTCGGAGCGGGCTGACTGCGTGGCAGATCTGTATTCCCTGCGGGTTCCAGCAGAGGAAAGTACGCCCGCCGAACACCACGCGCGCACCCTGCTCCGCTGCCAGCCAGCGCAGGGCGTTGTGTGCCTTCTGCGAGGCAATGTAGCCGACCGTTGCGGCCTGCGCATCGTCGGTAAAGCGCCCGCGATAGGTGAAGTTGCTGCTGTCGTTGGAGGAGATCAGCTTGGCGTTTCCGTTGAAGGGGATGATGCCCTTCGGGTGCTGTTTGGCCGGAACATCATTGCTGCCGGTGATCATGCACAGGGCCGCATCGGTTTCTGCGCGTTGAGCCGCGTACCACGCAATATACGCATCGAATAGCGATTGGCTCTTCCAGCAGGGGCCGCTGTCTTCCCCGATGCCGATCACCTGCCAGCGGACGAGCAGCTTTTCCTTTTCCGGCTTCCCCTGCGCGTCGAGCCGGATGATGCCCCGGGCCGCCAGATCCGTCAGGATCGTTCCGCGGCGCACGTATGTCAGGATTGGCTGCAGCATGGGATGACTGTACGGCGAAGCCGCCCAGCGCTCCAGCTGCTCGAGATACAGCGGGTGGCGCTTTTCGTCATAGGGGGCCAGATAACACAGCTGGTCGCACAGGGGATGCGCGCAGGGGGCGCTGGTGCGGCCGCCGGAATCCTCCGTGACGGGGATGATGATCTTGGACTCCTTTTTATCCACTGCACGCGCATCTGCGAGTTCGCCGGCTGCGTTGACCGTGATCTCGATCTGCGCGCTCGTGAGAATATGCGACACCGGAGCCAGCACTTCGTGCCCCACCTGCACCTCGCCGACCTGCGCCGCGTGCGCATCATAGGTCTCCACCGCTTTTTGCAGCAGGCCCATTCACTCCACCTCCCCGAATTCCTTCAGCCCGGTGAAGTTGCCGAGCGCTTCGCCGAACGGCTTCATTTCCATGGCCCGCAACGGCTTGCGCAGCGGGCAGTCTTCCGGTCGCGGGAACGCGATGACGCCGTACCGCATGACCGGATGCCAGAATCGGGCGGTCATTTGTCCGCATGTCTCGCTGGAATAGGCCTCATCGGCGTAGGTGATGCCGTGATACATCAGCCCGAAGCTCAGTTCCGGCAGTGCGTCATAGGCGCCGCTGCCCTCCCCGAAGCGGCATGGTTCCACATAACCTTGACATTCCCGGGTGCCGAGGAAAATGTCGCGCCGGCCGCCCTTTTCGATCATACGCCGGGCAATATTATGGTGCTTGTTTTCATTGCGGTCGGCAGAAAGCTCCGGGCGGTTATCGTTCCACTCAAAGTGGGCGCGCACCTGATAGCAGCAGTGCTTCAGATAAGTATAATAAGCCAGCTCGTTGCCGCCGTTGTACTTGATCGGCCGGATGCCCTTCACCTCCGTCTGGATGGGGTTCATGATCCGGACGGCGTCAATGTACCAGATGAGCGTCGGCTTCCAGTAGACCGAGGACAGGATGCCCTTGAGTGCCTCATAGGTCGGTACCTGATAGCTGCATTTTTCGCCGCCGACACGCAGGATCGGGTCGGAGAACAGCGCATAGTCCCCGGTCACCTGAAACTCCACGATATTGGGATGTTCCGGTTTTCCCATCTTGTTCACACCTCCATGTAGTCCATTTGTCCGGCCTCCGGAACGAGGCCGGTATTTTCATCGTAGTATCCCTCCTGCAGCACCAGGATGCTCCCGCCGCATTTGGGGATCAGCGCGTGCGCCTCCTTTTCCAGCTTGGTGCGCTGCCAGCTGTAGAGGGAGACGGTATAGGGCTTGGCGCGCTCGAGCAGCGCGTACAGCTTTGCCGGATCGCGCTGCGGGTCGATCTGCCCGAGCTCCAGAATGATCTGCTGGCCCTCCTCATACGGGACGATCACGTCGGTCGTCTCGCCGTCAAACACTTCAAACTTTGCGCCCGCGATCCGGAACGCCTGCTGCAGCAGATACCGCCCGCTGGCCGGACAATCCGCATCAGCGAAGTCCCGGTTGTCAGACAGGAGGGAATAGAGTGTTACGTATTTTCCATTCAGCTGGACTGTGTCGTCCTGATAGCCCTTGGCCATGGCTGCGTACAGCCGGCGGTAATAGTAGCGGATCGCAGCGTCGGAGGTCAGGTCGTTTCCGTATTGCTCCGGCTGCTGCCGGAACGCTTCCAGCAGCTGCAGGGATGCGTCCTTGGCCATTTGAATTTCGCACAGGTGCCCGAGATTCTCGTCCGCGCACTGCACGATGTGCACCGGCGCGGGCGTTGGGCAGTCGCCGCTGCGGTTGCAGCGGCCGGCGGCCTGCACGATGCTGTCCATGCCGGCGGCCAGGCGGATGACGCGCGCGAAGGAAATGTCCACGCCGGCCTCAATCACCTGGGTCGATATGCAGATCACTTTTTCGTGATCTGCGCCCGGCGCGTTCAGCGCGTACAGTGCGCTCTGCAGTGCCTTCAGCGTCTGCCGCCGGTGAGCGATGCACATGGCGGCCGACAGATGAAAGCAGCGGTACGGCCCGGTGCGCAGCGCGCGATAGAGCCGCTCCGCTTCGTCCTTGCGGTTGCAGACGATCAGCAGACTGTCCGCATCCTCCAGCACCTGCAGGACAAATTCCGGGATCTCGTCCAGCCGCCGGCTGCCGCTGTCGATGATCTGCGTCCGGCGGAAGGCCGACCAAAGGGCCGTGTCATACGGGACGATCTGCCGATCTGCGTTTTGCAGCGGATGTGCCGCCGCTTCGAGGCAGGGCTGCGTCGCCGAACAGAGGACAACGGTCGCCCCGCAGACCGTGACCAGAAAATTGACGGCGAGATCAAACAGCGTCAGCAGATTGTTTGGAACCGTCTGCACCTCATCGATCACGACTACGCTGTTGCACAGTGCCTGAAAGCGGCGGATGCAGGTCGTCTTGCCAGAAAAGAGCGTGTTGAGCAGCTGCACCAGCGTTGTGAGGATGATGGGGCAGTTCCAGTTTTCCGCAAGCAGTTCCAGCTCGTCGAGCCGCTCGGCGGTTTCCTTTGTGTGAATAACATTGGAGTGGTGCTCGAGGATGAGCTGGTCATCACCGACATATTTGCGGATGACCTGTGCGTTCTGTTCCAGAATACTCAGCAGCGGCGATGTAAAAATGATGCGGGATCTGTTCCAGATCTTCGCGTGCGCCAGTGCGTAGCGCAGGGAACTGAGCGTTTTTCCGGCGCCGGTCGGCACGTTCAAACGATAGACGCCGCCCGGCTGTGCGGCGAAGGCGCGGCACTGCTCCGAGATCTGCCGCCGGGCGCGTGCGATGTCCGTATCGCACGAAAACTCGCCCAGCTTTTGCTCCATGCGCGCAAGCAAGGTGTCCCACATGGCGGCGCGCGCCTCGCCGTCCGCGAAGGCGGGATAGGTCATATGATTCATAAATTCCGCCGTGTCCCGGCGGTCGCCCTCGATAACGGCGGAGAGCAGCAGCCGCATCAGCAGGCCAAAATAAAAATCGCCTTCCACATCGTATTCGTCCTGCACCAGCGGCTGCAGCTTTTCCATGCAGAGCCCGACCTCTGCCGCTGCCTGCGCAAACAGCGCGTCCAGCTCCTCCAGATCCGCACACTGTGCCAGATAATTGGTCAGAGATTCCTCGTAATCGATATCCTCCTGCTCCAACCGGTGCAGAAAACCGCAGCGCCGTCGGTCGTCGATGCAGTCAAACAGGCCGTGGTGCGCACCGACGGCGCAGGCCAGCAGCTCGGCGGTCAGGTTTCGGATTGGGTCGCCGCCCTGCTTGTGGTAGCGCTGCAGGAGAAAGCGCACGGCCGCAAACGTATGGTTGACCGAGCCGCGCACGGCCGCGGGGTCTCCTGCGGCGGCCAGCCGCAGATACAACCGGTAGGCCTCCTTGAACTTTCCCATGTCGTGCAGCAGGCCGGCCAGCGCGGCGAGGCATGCCAGCCGTACCTGCCGCAGTGCCGCGGCTGCATATTCCGCCGCTTTCCGGCAGTGTGCCTGCGCGGTCTGCTTCCGACCGTCGTCCGCGATATGTGCAAGATATTCCATACGGTCCCCCCTATCAGTCTCAGGATAGCAAGTGGCGTGTCCGATAAACAGGACAATCGAGCGCATCTGACCAGAAACCGTCGAAAACCCGGAAAACAGTGCGCACGCTGCAAAAAACTGACGCCGCTTGTATTCTTTGCCATTACGTTATCATGAAATTACCAGCTTGTCAACAAAAAATATTTCGTTGTTAGATGTAATGGACCTTTGTCGCATATTTCTGATAGACAGAGCGCCGTTCATGTGGTATTTTATAGCCGTCGTTTTCGTTCACACGAATGAAAACGGGGATTGAAATGTTGTCAGTTGAAATGGCACGGACAAACACCGCCCCGAAGGCCATCGGCCTTCGGGGCGGTCGTTGTTTGCGCTGCAAAACGCCCTCCGGACGGAAACCCGTCCGGAGGGCGTTTTGGATGATCCGGGTCTGCGGCCGCGCGCTGCAGGAGAGGTGACGGTCGTACACCATGCAGTTGATGCTGCCGGCAGCATTTCAATCCTCGCGCCCGTGGGGGCGCGGCGGGGTCAGCGCAGGGCGTCCGGCAGGACGGTCTCTGTGCCGGACAGGATCCAGTTGTGCTTATCGCGTGCGTTCTGATTGTCGATCCGGTACCATTTGCCGGGGAAGTACTGGTTGCCGTTGTTCTTGGACGTGTCCCACTGATAGGACACGAAGGCGTAAAACGGGCGGTCATACTTGGCGTCCGCGTTGATGGCGTTGCCGGTGAAGGGGTTCGTCGGGTTGTCGATCACGCCGGCCGTCGCCAGCGTCGGCACATCGGCCGTGGTCATGAATTCGTCCGAGAACGAGAAGCCCTTGGCGTTGAAGTCCTTAACCATCAGCAGGGGGAAGAAGAACTCCGTATCAGTGCCGTCGTCGAGGATGTAGTCCGGATCGTTGCACAGGTTGCGTCCGTGGTCGGCGACGAGAATGATGCGCGTGTTGTCATAGACGCCGTTTTTGCGCATGTAGTCAAACCACTTGCCGAGCTGCATCAGCGAGGCCATATTGGAGTCGTAGTGCGCGAACTGGTCGCCCTCCTCCATGACGATCGACTTGCCGTCGACGGTGAAGCGGTCCGCATGCTCACTGTCATACTCCGTGTTGTCCACGGTGCCGGAGACGGAATAGTCCGGCGCCTGCAGCAGCACGGGGGAGTGCGTGGTGTCGTTGGTCATGAACAGGAACGTGTTGTCCCCGCTCTTGGTGGTCTGCGTGATCGTCGGGAGATGGGTCAGTGCATGGTAGCCCTTGAGGAACGTGGCGTCCATGCCGGTAGCGGTGTGGGGGCCGGTGATCGTCTGCTCGACGAAATTTTCTTCCTCCGTCTGCACGGTGCTGCGGTTGTAATTGCCGTTATCGTAGAGGATGGACTGCACGGTGACGGGGCACGCCTTCATGAGACTGTAGCCGAAGAAGTTGCGCATGTTCGCGCTGATCCAGTTCTTCGGGATCATGTCCGATTCGAAGGCGCCGAAGGTGATATAGCGATGGATGTCCGGATAATCGGAAAAGACGGACAGGTCGGGCACCCACTGATAGTTGGCGTAGATGGGGTCAAAGACCGTGACGTCGAAGCCGTTCTGGTCGAAGAGGACCGGCATCATCTTGAGCGCCTCGTTGTGCTTGTCGACGAGTTTTTCATCCTTGCGCAGGTTGATCTGATCGATCGTGTACTCGTACCCGCCCATGAGCGCGGGGGTGCCGAAGTTGGTGTAGGCTCCGGTGGAGACAACATTCGTATAGGCGGTGAAGCCGTCGAACTGTGCCTGCAGCTCCGGCTTTTCATTGAAGATATACGGCAGGAACGCGCCCACGGCGCGGTCGAGCATGAGCACGATGACGTTTTGTCCGGTCTTGCTCATGGTGTATTCCGGCACACCGCCGCTCTCTTCCATCGTCTGGCGGATGCTCTTGATCTGCGAGTGGATGCTGCCGATATTGATCGGCAGCATGATGGCAATGGCCAGAACGAACGCGATCGCTGCCTTGAATACATGCTTGCTCCACCGCCGATAGACCAGATACATGACGGCGGCGACGGCTGCGGCCGCGAGCAGATTGCCCCAGAGCTCGGCCGGCGCAAACTGCATGCCGCCATCAAAGCTGAGCGTGGACGAGAGCACACCGAGGCGCTTGCCGAAGAACATGAAGTCCACGATGGCGACGCCGACGAGCATCCACAAAACCTTCTCAAAGGCGACCTTGCCCTTCGGGCTTGCCAGCCAGTAGAAGATGCCGAACCAGATGACGAACGTGCCGACGGCGAGGCACAGGCTGTTGACGATGAACCAGACCGGGCTGTAGTACATTTGCACGTTCACAAATTCCTGCGCGGACGACGAGATGACGGACGCCGGGATATACCCGCCGATGAACAGCGCCAGGAACGCGGCGCAGCCGAAGAAGATCTTTGCGTTCGGCTTGGCGGCGGGCTTTTCGGCAGCGGGCTTTTTCCGGTGGATGAGCTCCAGGATCAGGGGCAGCAGCAGCGCCGCGCCCAGGAGCAGCAGCGTGGCCTTGACGACCGGCCGCGCGGAGAAGGAATAGCGCACGAGACCGAGCACCAGCAGCGCCGCACCGGCGGCAGCGGCCAGGACCTTGAGCACCCGTCCCGGATGCTTGAGCTTATAAAAGACGGTCTTGATGAGGGAGAAGATGTTGTTGAGCGTCCAGTAAAACACCAGGCCGGCGGGGGATGTGTACAGGAAGAAGAGGAAGAACACCGCCATCGCGTACAGCTGGATCTTGGTCTTGGGCGTCGAGCCCTTCGTGAAGATGATGCATGAGACGAGGTTGACCGCCGTCATGATGATGGGCAGGAGGTTGATGTGTACCCCGGCGATGGCAATCAGCCCGTCGGCGGCGCCGAGGTCGGCGATCGGCCCGAAGGACACGCCCTGAAGGAGCTCCAGCCCGGACAGGAACCGGTAGGCGGAGATGAAAAACGGGATCTCCAGAAACAGCGACACCGCACTGCGCAGAACGTAGGTGGGCTTGTAGTGGTTCTGGCGGTAGTAGGTCTGCAGGATCATCATTTTCTCGTCGCCGCGGAACGTCTTTTTGATGTGCGTCACGCCGCGGTGCAGGCGGGCCTCCATGTCGCGCTCCTCTTCCTGCAGCGCGTCGGCCCGCATATAGAGCGGCAGCACCAGAAAGTTCATGACCAGGCTCAGCACAATGATGGACAGGCCGGGGTTGCCGATCACGCGGTTGGCGTTGACATAGATGACCTCAAACAAAAGCTGCAGCGGCTGAAACAGCAGCGAATCCAGTATCTGAAAAAATGTCACGGTTTTTTCTCCTCATGTGTCGCGGCGGCGGTGAGCTCGCGCACCTTCTGCTCGAGATAGTCTGCGGCGCGCACGGCGCCCTCGCCCGGGTAGACCCAGGTCTGCGCGCGGGCCGCGTCGCGCCCCTGTGCGTATTTCGGGTCGGTCAGGCACTGCTGCACCATGTCGCCGAGCGTGTCGAAGTTGTCCTCCGTGAGCTGCTGGCCGATCTGCGGCAGGATCTCGAACGTCCAGTACGGCGTGTCGAGCCACCAGCAGTCATAGGGGCTCTTGTCAAACTTCGTGTCTGCGTAGATGACGGGCTTGTCGAACACCAGCGTGAAGTCGAAGATCACGCCCGAGAAATCGGAGACGAGGATGTCCGCGCGCCGGAGCACGTCAAAGTTGTCGTTGTCGCGGTTCCACTCCAGGTCCTCCGTGTCCGGATAGGCGGCCATGAGCTTGTCGATCATGTCCTTTTCCGACTTGTACGACTGGGGGTGCGGGCGGATGATGACGTGGCAGCCGGCGGCGAGCAGCTTGTCGATGATCTTGCCGCCGTACTTGCTGAAGATCGCGCTCGGGCCCCAGGACGGCGCGATGAGTACCGTCGTCTTGTGCGGTGCAACGGGGCCGGAGGTGTCCAGCCGCCGCTTCATCTCGTCCATGTAGGGGATGCCGATCTTCACTGCCTCCTTGGCGGGCAGGCCGCGCAGCGCCTCGAGCGCGCGCAGGTCGCGGATCTGATAGTCGCCGGAGACGAAGATCGTGTCGTAGTAGTCAATGCCGAACATGCGGTAGCCGGCGATCTCGTTGGCCGCGTGCAGGATGTGCACATAGCAGTCCACGCCCGGCGAGCGCTTCCACTGGTAGACGTCCAGCCCCGGCGTGGAGGACAGCAGCACGTTCGCGCGCAGGAAGTTGAGCTTGGCAAAGGCCTTGTTGCCCTCGCCGAGAAACTCCGCGTGCACGTGCGCGTAGGGATTTTGCAGTGCCGGGTCGTCGGGCGACGCCGTCAGATACGCGACGTCCAGCCCGCGCCGGTCCAGTTCGCGGCACACAGGTTCCATTACGTTCCAGTAGCGCTTGTCGTCCACGAAAACGGCCAGCGGATGCTTTTCCTGATCGACGGCGGTCTTTTCCCCGCCGCTGAGCAGAAAGCGCAGCTTGATGATCCAGCCCCGCAGCGCAAAGTTCAGCGCGCCGATGATGCCGATCAAGATGGCAAAGAGCATACTGCCCGTGCCCGGATCAATATACAGTTTCATATTTTCAGTTCTCCTCTGCCCGTAGCATCCACAGCCCGGCGAGCACGCTGCAGGCGGCACAGATCCCGGGCACGAGCAGCCCGGCGCCGCGAAGGTTATCGGCGGGGAAAAGACCGCCGAAGAGGTTGATGAGCGCATGGATGCCCAGTGCCGGCACGACGGAGCGGTAGTAGGCGACCGTCCCGCACAGGGCGAAGCCCGTGCAGGCGGCGCACACCGCCTGAATGCCGACGGCGCCCGGCGCGCCCCCGATGAGGTTGACGGCGTGGAACACGCCGAACAGTGCGGCGTTGAGCCCGGCCGCCGTCAGCGGCCGGAGCCGCTGCGTATGCTCCCAAAGATAGCCGCGGAAGGCCAGCTCCTCCGCCATGCCGCACACGACGTACAGCCCGCAGGCGAAAAACCCGTCCGCGCCGGCGCTGCGGCCGCAGGCGGCCAGCACCAGATCGCCGGCCGGCCAGAGCAGCAGCAACAGCAGCCCCGGCCACCGCTTCCGCCCCCGGCGGCAGGCGCCGAGGCCGTATCTGCGCCGGTAAAGGATCAGCGCCGCCGCGAGAAAGACCGCCAGCCCCGCGAAGGTGACGCTGTGCGGCAGGCCGATCCTGCCGGAAACAAACTCGCCCAGTGCATAGACCAGGGCATATATCAGCACCAGATAGACCATAAAAAGCAAACGCATCCTTTACAGCATTTTTTCATTATATAATGTCGAAATCGGAAACACAAGGGAATCTGCATATGTTTCCGACATAGTTTTTACGTGCACTTGACAAAACGACAAAATAAGTTCACAATATGCATCGCATATCAAAAAAATGAACGCAAGGGAGCCTGACGATCTTGTTGACAAAAAATCAGTTTGCGCTGCTCAGCTACATTGCGGTCCGTCCCGCGGACGAGCCGGCGCTTTCGCAGCGCGCCATCGCGCAGGGCACCGGCAAAGCGCTCGGCACCGTGAACGGGCTGGTCAAGCAGCTGGATGCCATGGGCTATCTCGACGGGGCGAACCGCATCACGGATGCGGGCCGTGCAGCGCTCGCGCCGTACCGGGTGGACAACGCCGTTATCATGGCGGCGGGCATGAGTTCCCGCTTTGCGCCCCTGTCGTATGAAAAGCCGAAGGCCCTGCTGAAGGTGAAGGGCGAGGTGCTCATCGAGCGCGAGATCCGCCAGCTGCAGGCGGCGGGCATCGACGACATCACCATCGTGGTCGGCTATATGAAGGAAAAGCTGTTTTACCTCGAGGACCGCTTCCATGTGAAGATCGTCATCAACGAGGATTATCACCGCTACAACAACCCCTCCACGCTCATGCTGGTCCGCGACCGGCTGAAAAATACCTTCATCTGCTCCTCGGACAACTACTTTGAGCAAAATCCGTTTGAGCCTTATGTGTATCAGGCGTATTACGCGTCGCTCTACAGCGCAGGCAAAACGGACGAGTACTGCATGGTCACGAACCGCAAGGGCCGCATCACAGGCGTGCAGGTCGGCGGGAGCGACGCGTGGTACATGATCGGACACGCCTATTTCGACCGCAGCTTCAGCGAGGAATTTACGCAGATCCTCGAGCGGGAGTATGACAACCCGGTCACCCGGGCGGGGCTCTGGGAGGATCTGTACGCCCGGCACATCCGCGAGCTGGAGATGTACATCCGCAAGTATCCCGGCGGCATCCATGAGTTCGACTCGCTCGATGAGCTGCGGGCGTTTGACAGCGCCTATGTCACCAATACCGACTCGTATATTTTCGACAACATCTGCGCCGTGCTCCACTGCACACCGGACAGCATCCACGGCATCATCCCGATCAAGACGGGGCTGACGAACCTGTCGTTCAAGTTCTCGTGCGGCGGCCGGGACTATGTTTACCGGCACCCCGGCGCCGGCACGGAGGCCTACATCGACCGCCCGGCCGAGGCGCGGGCGCTGGAGGCGGCCAAGGCGCTGGGCCTTGACGATACGTTCATCTACATCGACGCGGCCAGAGGCTGGAAGATCTCGCACTATATCGAGGACGCGGCCATCCTGGACTATCATAACGACGAACAGGTCGACACGGCGCTGCGCATGCTGCGCCGCCTGCACACGAGCGGCGTGCAGCTCGACGGCCGGTTTGATATCTGGGAGAAGATCAACGGCTTCCTCGACCGGCTGCAGGGGACGGACGTCTCCGACTTTACCGGCATGCAGGAGCTGCACGAGACGATGTGCGCCCTGCACGCGCGCCTGAAGGGCGACGTGGGCCCTCTGTGCGCCTGCCACTGCGACAGCTATAACCCGAACTTCCTGATCGATAAGCAGGGAAAGATGTATCTGATCGACTGGGAATACGCCGGCATGTCTGACCCCGGCTGCGACATTGGCACGTTTATCGCCTGCTCGGACTACACGACCGAGGAGGCGGAGCAGGTGATCGCGCGCTATCTCGGCCACGCACCCACGGGCGCGGAGCTGCGCCACTATCTCGGCTATGTGGCCATGGCCTCCTACTTCTGGTTCTTGTGGGGGCTGTATCAGGAGGCGTGCGCCAAGCACGTCGGCGAGTATCTCTACATCTGGTATAAATACGCAAAACAATACGCCCAGCTGGCGCTGGAGCGATATGATCAAGAGGAGGCATTTGCTTGAAACAGAAGACACAGGCCCAAGAGGGGGGCATTGAACAGCTGATCTACGAGGAGACCGAGCGGCGGCTGGAGATCATGCAGTCCGATTCCTACGAGTTCCCCAAGAAGATGACCCGGGTCGATTACGGCATCATCATCGCCAGCGTGGCGGCCAGTCTGGTGCTGATCGTGACCTGCATGCTGGGAGGCTGAACCATGACAGACAAAGAAAGCTATATCCGGCAGGAGACCGTCACGGGCGTTGTGCCCATGCTCAAGGGCGACCGGCAGTATTCCTTCTGGGATCTGTTTTTGTCCACGAGCGGCTTTGCTATCGCCACGTGGTGCTATACGCAGGGTGCGTATGTTGCGCAGTATCTCTCTTTTGGCAGAATGCTCATCAACATTTTCTGCTTCAATATCGTCTGGGTGTTCATCGAGTGTCTGCCCGTGATCTTTGCCACGCGCTACGGCATCGATCTGTGGATCTGGCTGCGCTCGGTGCTGGGGCGGCGTGGTGTCGCTCTGCTGTCCACGATCATCAGCGTGGCAAACTTTGGCTGGTATGCAGTTGCGGCGAGCCTGTTTTCCTCGTCGATGATCAACCTTGCGGCGAAGTTCGGCCTCGTGCTCAACGCGGCCGTCTGGAACCCGATATTGGGCTGCCTGTGCGTCGTGCTCGGCACGCTCATCGCTCTTGGCGGGCCGAATGTCATCAAGTGGACGAACCGCTTTCTGGTCACGGCGCTGCTGGCGGTCGGTGCGGTCGTCGTCGTGCTGTGCTTCACGGCCGTGCCGCTGCGCGAGATCGTGGCGGTCAAACCGCAGCTGGATGCGGACATGACGCCGCTGCAGGCGTTCATGATCTCGGCCGAGGGCAACGTGGCGTTCGCATTCTCCTGGTCGACGCAGGCGCTGGTGCTGCCGCGTCTGGCCAAGACCGAGCGCGGCGGCTACTGGGGCACAACGCTGGCCTATGGCGTGGTCGCGCCGTTTTTCGTCGCCGCCGGCGGCGTGATGGCGCTGGCGATGTTCGTGCGCACCGGCGTGTACGAGAGCGACCCCACCAGCATGCTCTCCTACCTCTGCGGCTCCGGCTTCGCGCTGCTGAGCCTGCTGCTGGTCGCGTTTGCGAATGTCGGCACGCAGGGCACCGGCTCCTATGTCAACTGCATGATCGTCAAGAGCGGCATGCCCAAGGCCAGCTATAAGGTGCTGGTGCTCATCGCCATGGTGTATGTCAGCGCGCTGACCGTCTGGGGCGGCGTGGAGGAGCACTTCGGTGCGTTCATCTCCATTGCTGCGTTCATTCAGGCGCCGATCATCGGCATGATCGTTGTGGACTACCTGGTTGTGAAAAAGCGGAAGCTGTCACTCAAGGCGGCCTACTTCATCGAGGGGCACGATGCGTATCAGTTCACCGGCGGGTTCAACCTGGTCGGTCTCGGCTGCGTCATCCTCTCGTGCCTGATCACGATCCTGTTCGTGTACAATCCGCTGACCGGCAGCATTCAGAGCCCGCTGTTTCTTATCTTCACGGGCAGCGGCTTCGATGCCATCTGCGGCGGCCTGCTCTACTGGCTCGCCAGCCTGACTCCACTGAAAAAGTACATGCTCCGCGACCGCGACGATCTGGAGATCGTCTGATCGCGGCCCGACCGATATAAGGATACCCCCCGGTGCAGAACTGTTTTCTGCATCGGGGGGTATTTTGCCGATGGCCGGTCTTTACCGGGCAGGAGCGGCTTCATCCGGTATGCGGCATGGATTTATACGCTTTGCCGTCCGGGGCGGCGTGCTCAATCCATCTCGCTGTAATGATCGTCGAGTACCTTGCTGCACGCGATTCGTTTATATTTCCGATCGAAGCTGCAAGCTGACGGGCAATCATGGTTCGCGGCCTGACAGTGCGGCGCTCCCGTCTGATTGCGGGGAATCCATTTTTATGGGCTTGCCATCGTGCCATGGGCAATACTTCGTTCCGTCGGATGTGCTGTCCCAATACACCAGGCCCTGAAACGCGGAAGGCGGCAGACGGTTCTCTGCAAAAGGATTGAGAAACAAAAATGTGTTGTCCATTGTGTAGCGCTCATCGGGTGCCGCTGCAAGCAGGACACCGGATACACATTTGAAATCCGGACTGCAAAACAGGTTGCAGTTGATTGCTGCACCGTTATATTTTGGAAAGCTGTTTTCGTGCGCATATCCGCTTGCGACGACTTTTCCGGTTTCAACATGGATGGTTATGGTCGGTTGACCACGCCCGAGCAAAATCTCTGTGAGAGCGGCTCCATATTCTTCTTCAAACCACTCGTAAGTGAGATATCCCGGCGAAAGAAAAATGACATACGGTTGACCGCCGGGGATGCTCCGATTGAGATGCTTCTGATAGAACTGAACTTTGCTTTGCAGGGAGTTTGTCAGGCGCGCTTTCAGCAAACGGTTTTTTTTAGCGTAATCTATGAGGCCGGCGCTGTTGACAGTGTTTCTGACCAGAAGAGGGTCCAGACCGGATTCCTGCACGTTTTTTCCCGGCGATGCGCAGACACACTCAACATACACAGCACCGTTCAGGACAAAATCTGCGCCGCCCTCATGTTTGCTGTCGTATGCCATGCGGGTGTTCCCATATTGGGGCAAAAATGCGAGGCTTCTAATCTCGTGCGCCAGCTGAAAGAACGTGTTTGCGAAGGGATCCTGATTGGCAAGCTCTGCCGCCCACTGCAGGCGCTGCTTGCGGAACGTTCGCTCATCGTCGGATATTTCTGCATCGCCGAGTACGGTGTATAATTCGCACAGTTGCCTCGAAATGCCTTCGTTTTTCAAAATCTTACCTCCTGCTCCCTGCAATTTTACGCGCTGCATACGGCCACGTGCGAAACCGTATGAAAATAGCACGCTTGATTTCCAATTTTATGATAGCGCCCATGAAATCGGGTGTCAAGATAGCAGCACCGAAAACTGGTAATACCTGCGAGCGGCACGGTCTGCATAGACTACCGGAATTTGCAGAAAATAGGGTTGCTGAAATGCAAAACAGAGCAAAGGAGTTTTCAGAATATGAAGGCAACCGGAATCGTGCGCCGGATCGACGACCTCGGCCGCGTGGTCATTCCCAAGGAGATCCGCCGCACCATGCGTATCCGCGAGGGCGACCCGCTGGAGATCTACACCGACACCGACGGGCAGGTCATTTTCAAGAAGTATTCCCCGATGGGCGAGCTGTCCGAGTTCGCCGCGCAGATCTGCGACGCGCTGCACAAGACCACCGGCGGCATTGCCGCCGTGTGCGACCGCGACGCCGTCATCGCCGTGGCCGGCGGCGGCAAGCGCGAGCTGCTCGACCGGCGCATCAGCCGCGAGCTCGAAGAGCTCATGAGCACGCGCGGCCAGTACGCGGCCGACAGCTGCACGCTGCCGGTCGTCGACACCGACGAGCGCTACGCCGTCGCCGTCGCCGCGCCCATCCTCTCCGAGGGCGATGTGCTTGGCTGCGTGCTGTTCGTGGCCGGGCACGGCGACGGCCCTGCCGGCGAGACGGAGCGCAAGCTCGCGCAGGCCGTGTCGGGCTTCCTCGGCAAGCAGATGGAGAGCTGAGGGCGCAGTGCAAAAACGCGTCAGGGTGTGTACACGCCCTGACGCGTTTTCGATTCTCCATAAAAAGACCTCCGGGCGCCCCCGGAGGTCTTTCGCTGCGGATGCAGCCGTTATGGACACGCGCCCCGTACGCTGCAGACACGCGCCAAGATCACTGTGGCGGGATGAGATATGCCATGCGGCGGAGAACAAAAAGGGTAGATAATCCGTAAAGAGAGATCAGATAAAAAGAGAAAAGAATTGATAAAGAGAAAAGAATTGATAAA
>OLFV01000799.1_pt1 | contig 34528 bp, 31 predicted proteins | sample 1605551 | NCBI WGS metagenome assembly OLFV01 (sample SAMEA3888922, study PRJEB22519) | human gut metagenome | biome: human gut; feature: human-associated habitat; material: faeces | place: Denmark | collected 2011 | reverse complement strand
GAGCAAGTGCTTGACAAGATTCGCAATAGAAGTGAAAATAGATCAATGACAAGATTAGTGAGACGCTGTCTCACTAATTCAGAAAAGGATTGGATAATATGAAAAAATCTGCATTAACAAACATAACAGAAAAGCTGACTCAAGCAGAGAAAAACTTTGTCTCTGATTTGAAGCATTTAGCCGGTGAAGCACGTCGGCAAGCCTATCGCAGTGCAGACCATCTATTGGTGGTTCGCAACTGGCTTATCGGTTGGCGTATCGTGACACAGGAACAAAATGGAAAGGAACGTGCGCAATATGGCAAATATGTCATAAAATTGGCCTCCCAAACCCTTACTGAAGAATTCGGAAGGGGATTCGGACTGACAAGCATAAAGAACATGCGCTCTTTTTACCTGATGTTCAGTAAATTACAAATTGGTCAAGCATTGCTTGACCAATTCAAACTTACAGACGAACCAATTCGTCAAGCACCGCTTGACGAATCTACGATACCATTCTATCCTAACCTATCTTGGCTTCACTATGAACGTTTACTGCGTGTAAAAGATGTGGATGCAAGGTTGTGGTATTTGAAGGAGGCGGCTCGTGAGCAATGGGATTACCGTACCTTGCAGCGTAATATCTCCTCACAATACTATTATCGTTTGTTGCAAACCCCTGAGCATCTGCGCAAAGAGGTAAGTGACGAGATGCGTTCGCTGACTTCAGATTTCGAAAAAGACAAACTCTCTTATCTCAAGAATCCTGTGATAGCAGAGTTCTTAGGATTACCACAGAACCCTGCCTATAGTGAATCGAAACTAGAAACTGCCATTATCGACCATCTGCAGACTTTCATCATGGAGTTGGGAAAAGGCTATGCGTTTGTGGCTCGCCAACAGCATATCAAGACGGACATGGGCGATTTCTATATCGACCTTGTGTTTTACAACATCATCCTAAAGTCCTATCTCATTATTGATTTAAAGACTACGCAGATAACTCATCAGGATGTGGGACAGATGGATATGTACGTCAGAATGTATGACGAGTTGAAGAAAGAAGAAGGCAACAATCCTACTATCGGTTTGGTTCTGTGTTCTGACACTAGCAAAGACCTTGCACGTTATTCCATATTGAAAGACAGCAAGCAGCTCTTTGCCGCTAAGTATCTTACTTATCTTCCTACAGAAGAAGAGTTGAGCCGAGAAATCCGTGAGCAGAAAGAGTTTTTTGAATTACAAAAGGGAAAGAAAACTTGATTAAGTAATGTTAAAAAATAGCGCAATATTTTTCATTTTCTGAATATCATTTGTTATCTTTGCATTCGAAAAACCTAAAACAGTGGGATATGAAGAAGATAATGATTGCTTTTTGGCTATTATGCAGCACGATAGCCTTGTCGGCGCAGACACTGCGGCAGTCCGTGGAAAACGGAGTGCAGACCAGTGTGCGACAGTCCGAAAACCATGAATGGCGCGAGGCTTTCGCCACTTGTAGAGCCCTCGATGCTATGATAGGAAATGGCAATCCCGACCTGCATTACCTTGTGGCAAAAGAGCGATTCCGCCTCTATTACCACATCAAGAAAATGCCGGAATGCCGTGCGCAGCTCGCTCTGATGGAGAATTATGCCCGCGCCAGCAAGAAGAATGACCTCATAGAGGATATGCTGACCAGAAAAGCTGGACTCGCAAAGACCACTGGAAATATCAGCCTCGCCACGGAATGCTGCAAGGAAATCTTCGCCATCCACGCCAAAGGCAAGGACGACGACGGCAAGGAGCAATGCTATAAGGACATGATAGCCAAGGCAAAGCAAGAGAAAAATGCTTTCATGGCTGAAGTGATAGGCAGGATGTACAGCAAATGGACCGACTCCATCGCTGGCATAAGATCGGCTAACGAACTCAAAGATGCTAAAGCACAGTTTGCCGCAGCGCAGGAAGAGATAGACAGCAAGGCGACGAAAATCACGGCGCAGTGGGTCTCTATCGTTATTCTGATTGTCATCGCAGCAGGTCTTGGAGCTGCATTGGCTTTCTTCGTACTCCTTATGTTCAAGAACGTCAGGGAGATAAAACGCCTGAAGGAAAGCCTTTCGCTCGCCAATTCCAACAATGCACAGAAGAATCGTTTCCTCAATAACATCAGTGCACAGATACGTCCTGCCCTCAATGCTATGGAGAATGGCGACACAAAGCGCCAGATAAAGGCACTGCAGAGCTACATGGACCATATCGAACGCTATATGGCACTGGAGCAGACACGAGATGAGCACTATCAGACGGCTGAAGAAAATATGGCGCAATTCTGCCAGATAGTGGCTGACGAGGTAAAGAAAATAGTCAGACAAGGCACTGCCGTGACATACAACTCACAGTCTTTCACCTTCTCTACCAATGCGGAAGCATTGCGAGAAATAGTGCTCGGCATAGTGGGCGAAGCGGTGAAGCATGATGGAGTGGAGCGTATCACCATCGAATTCAAGAAGCGTAACCCTCATACCGGTCACCTCAACATCACTGTTGTGGGCATGAGACTGCCGGAGGAAAAGCGCAAATCGCTCTTCCAGGCTTTCACGGAGACCGTAGATCTCACAGATGGCGATGGACTTACATACCCTACTTGCAGCCTTATGGCTTACAAGCTCGATGGCCATCTGCGCCTCGATGATGAGTATAGACAAGGCACCCGCTTTGTCCTGGAACTGAAAGGTTGACGAAACATGAACGAAAAGGAGACTGCATCGGCAATGGTTGACGGCAGTCTCCTTTTCCTGTCACTAAGACACCACTCGGCAGTCGTTCAAAGGGAGCAAAATAAAGGCAACTATCTATGATAATGCCTGTTTTTCAGTTAAAGGAAGAAAAATTTTCTTCTTTTAAGGTATATTTTCATAATAATAACGTATTTTTTGGAAGATTTTCCGATATTATGAGTAATTTTGCACTCGGAAATTTTCGCGCGCGTGATTTATAAGTAGAATATTATAAAAATCAAGGCACGCAGAATGACAAGTAATAACACAACAAAATAAAAAACGAAACCAAATAAAATGAGATCTAAAATAATCGCTTTTGCACTCCTTGTGATCACAGTATGCTCTATGTCGTCATGTCTCAATGATGACAATACCGAGGTAACATTCTATGATGATACTGCCATCACCAGCTTCTCGCTCGGCAATTTCGTATATAATGTTACACTGAAAGCAAAGGATGGCAAGGATAGTATCGTGTCAAGAAATGCGGTGGGAACCAATTATCCTGTCTTCATCGACCAGGCCAACCGTCGCATCTACAACGTCGATTCCCTGCCAGTGGCTACTGATATGAAGCACATGCTCGTCTCTGCTTATGCAAAAAATGGCGGCTCTGTGCTTCTCAAGAAGATTGGAAGCGACTCTCTCCAGTTCTTTTCCAGCACCGACTCGCTCGATTTCTCTGTCACACGTGAGTTGACCGTATATTCACAGTCTGGTCTCAATACAGCGAAATACACCGTGGACCTCGTGGCTCACAAGGAATATGCTGACTCCTTCGAATGGAAGAAGCTCGCTATGGTGGAGAAAATTGCTGCTTATAAGGCTGTGAAGACAGTGGCTTTCGATAATCACCTCTACCTTTTCGGTAAGACAGAGAGCGGTGCCGAACTCCTTTCCACTCCTATCACAGACGGCAAAAACTGGGCTGACGTCACTTCGTTCAGCGCTTCTCTCTCTGACGAAGCAAGCATCATAGCAAGTGATAACTGTCTTATGGTTGCTGATAAAGGCATCATCTACACCACTGCTGATGGCGCAGAATGGAGCAGCAGCGAGGCGCAGGGCATCAAGACTCTCGTAGGTTTCTGCAATGATGAAGTCTTTGCACTCTCTGATGGCGGCGAGATGCTCGTATCGCTCGATGGCGGTAAGGCATGGAATATTGACAAAATAGATGAAGATAAGAGTCTTCTTCCTGCCTTGGATGTCAATTCTTACGCTACTCAGACCCTCACAAACAAGGATATTGCACGCATCGTAATGGTGGGCGCACGTGCTGAGAGCGACACCACTGCCGTGGTATGGAGCAAGATAGTAGAGCAGGATAAGGCTTATGATATGCCTTGGTCATACCAGGAATTTGCTGCTGGCAATGACTATAAGCTCCCTAATATGGAAGGTCTCACCATGACATCCTACAACGGACAGCTCTTCGCCATCGGCGGAAAGGGCAGAAACGGCTCTTCTGTCAAGGCTTTCAGCAATGTGTATATCTCCAACGACTGCGGAATAACATGGCATACAGATGATGCACGCTTCGCTTTCCCTGACATCTTCAAGGCTGACAACGCCTCTATCGTGGCTGATGGAAAGGGCTATATCTGGATTATCGCCACAGGTTCAGGTCAGGTTTGGAGAGGAAAAATCAATAAGTTGGCTTGGGTTAATAAGTAACCGACCGGCACTTTACATCCCAATCGGTCACATTGACATTGCTTTCTTGCAAGGAACAGTTTAAGGACAACGCAGATACCACGTCGCAAAGGCTTCGCTTTTTCATCCTGAATGGTAAGGGCGATTGCCACCCAACTGGCGACACTATATATATATAATAATGTACGCGCGATGAAGTCAGGCATTCACAGCATCATCATATCCATCCTCCTGATTTTCTCCTGCACCACAGTGATGGCGCAGGAAGATTCGGAATACCGCATGGAGATAGGCGGAGGCGTGGGAATGATGACCTATGAGGGCGATTTCAACGGCAGCGTGATGTCCGGAAGCAATACTTCACCATCGCTGATGCTTATCCTGAGACGAGTGATTAATCCTTATTGCGCTTTGCGCTTCGGCTTCGGTTACGGCAAACTGAAAGGTGCTTCCAAGGATTTGCAGACATATTATCCGGACTTCAACACCGGACTGTCATCGGAATCGGCTCGAAAGGACTATGAATTTAATAATAATCTCATAGACTTCGCGGCGACATACGAATATAATTTCTTCCCTTACGGCACAGGACATGATTACCGTGGGGCACAGAGATTTACGCCTTTCATCAGTTTGGGCATCGGTTTTACATACGTCAACTGCAAAGATGGCACCGTCGATCTCGCGGATGCAGGCAGTATTCCTTCCGGAGGACTGGTAGGTGCGCCAGAGATGAGTGGCTCAAAAGGCGTCTTTACTGCCAATCTGCCTTTGGCTTTCGGAGTGAAATATAAGTTGACGGAAAGGCTCAACCTCGCTGCCGAGTGGGCATTTCATTTCACATTGTCCGACAAACTCGACGGAGTAAAAGACCCTTACCGCATCAAGAGCAACGGTATGTTCAAGAATACGGACTGCTATAGTAATGTGCAGATTTCCCTCACTTACAGTTTTTGGGAGAAATGCTCCACCTGTAATAAGGATTGACCCCTCAAGGGCTTGCATGAGATGTCAATAAGAAAAGACGATGGATGATATATTCCTCCGCTCTTGTCTCATGATGTTTCACTCCTGAAAAGCAGTACATTTGAAGCAAGAAAAACAGTATAAAGATAATGATAGACAAGAATAGAATACCCCAGCACATCGCCATTACAATGGATGGCAATGGACGCTGGGCGACAGAGAAAGGCAAACCACGCGCCTACGGTCATCAGGCTGGAGTGGAGACCGTGCGTCGCATCACTGCGGAGTGCACTCGTCTCGGCGTGAAATACCTCACTCTATATACCTTTTCCACCGAAAACTGGAATAGGCCTGCAGATGAAGTGGCTGCCCTCATGGGACTTGTGCTCACAAGTCTTGAGGATGAAATCTTCATGAAGTATAATGTGCGCTTCCGCGTCATTGGCGATAGGTCGAGACTTCCAGAGGCTGTGGCAAAGAAACTCGAAGAGACTGAGCGGCATACTGCCAATAATGAGAAGATGACTATGGTCGTCGCACTCAGTTATTCTTCCAGATGGGAGATAACAAAGGCGGTAAGAGATATCGCTAATGAGGTAAAGAGCGGTGCTATTGCTTTGCAAGACATATCTGAAGAAACTGTCACTGAGCATCTGTCCACCAGTTTTATGCCTGACCCAGAGCTCCTTATCCGCACCGGAGGCGAGCAGCGCATCAGCAATTATCTCCTATGGCAGATAGCTTACTCCGAGCTCTATTTCTGTGACACCTATTGGCCTGACTTCATGGAGGATGACCTCCACAAGGCGATAGAGGATTATCAGTCACGTCAGAGACGTTTCGGAAAGACGGAGGCACAGGTCGAAAACGAAGAGAAACAGTAGTCTTCACCACGCCTTTACTACATAAACACTTCCCCAATAAACTCCTAATAAAGTAGAATCAGATAATGTATATTTTGACTAAACGACTTTGGATGCTTGCCATCATGGTGATTCTCCAGTCATCATTGATGGTATTTCATGCAAATGCCCAAGACAAGATCATAAACCCTGACATCAACTACACAGGCCAGCCACGCATGTGTACCATCAAAGCCATTCGCGTCTCTGGCGTAGAAGGCTATGAAGAGTATATGCTCACCAATATTTCTGGGCTTTCCATCGGACAGGAAATATCCGTTCCGGGAAATGAAATCACTGACGCTGTCAAGCGTTATTGGCGTCATGGACTCTTCTCTGACGTGAAAATAGCGGCTGACTCCATCGTCGCTGACGACATATATCTGCACGTCTATCTCAAGACTCGACCAAGAGTTTCCACCATCAACTATCACGGACTCAAGAAATCCGAGCGTGAAGACATGGAGCAGAAATTGGGATTGCTCAAGGGGTCGCAGATTACTCCTAACATGATCGACCGTGCGAAAATCCTTGCTAAGAGATATTTCGACGACAAAGGCTTCAAGAATGCTGACGTGATAATTCGCCAGCGCGATGATGTGGCACAGAAAAATCATGTTATCCTCGATATTGATGTCGATAAAAAGCAGAAGACGAAGGTGCATTCCATCACCATCGAAGGTAATGATAAGCTCTCTCTGTCTAAGATTAAGGGTGGATTCTTCAAAAAAGGCGCACTCGGAAAAATCAATGAAGCTGGAAAATTCTACAGCTTCTTCAAGTCAAAGAAATTCACTCCCGAGCGATATAAGGAGGCTAAGGAAAACCTTATCAAGAAGTATAACGAGCTCGGTTACCGCGATGCAGTGATACTCGAAGATAGCGTCTCCACCTTCGACGAGAAGCATGTCGATGTATATATGAAGGTGGAGGAGGGACAGAAATACTATCTCCGCAACATCACATGGGTGGGTAATACCATCTATTCCGCTGATTACCTCGCTCAGATTCTCGGTATGAGAAAGGGAGATGTGTATAATCAGAAGTTCCTCAACAAGCGCCTGACTGAAGATGATGACGCTGTGGGTAATGAATACTGGAACAATGGTTACCTCTTCTATCAGCTTCAGCCTACTGAAGTCAATATTATAGGTGACAGCATCGACCTCGAAATGCGTATCTTCGAGGGTCCGCAGGCTCATATTTCCCACGTCCGCATCACTGGTAACAACCGTATATACGAGAATGTAGTGCGTCGAGAGCTCCGTACCAAGCCTGGCGACCTATTCTCTAAGGAGGCTCTTATGCGTTCAGCTCGTGAACTCGCATCTATGGGACACTTCGATCCTGAAAAGGTAAACCCTGATGTCAAGCCTAACGCTGAGGACGGAACCGTGGATATCAACTGGAATCTGGAGCAGAAATCCAATGACCAGATTGAATTCTCTCTCGGTTGGGGACAGACTGGTGTCATAGGTAAGATTGGATTGAAGCTCAATAACTTCTCTATGGCAAACCTCTTCAATAAGAATAAGGAGCATCGTGGCATCATGCCTATTGGTGATGGTGAGACTCTTTCCATCGGTGCACAGACCAATGGATCTTACTATCAGTCATATAATGCTGGATATTCCACAGGCTGGTTGGGCGGAAAACGTCCGCTGCAGTTCAGCTATAATATGTTCTTCTCCAAGCAGACTGACGTCAATTCCAACTATTATAACCAGAGTTGGATGACCAATTACTACAACTACATGGGTGGTTACGGCAGTTATAACTACGGTTACAACAACTACCAGAACTACTATGACCCAGACAAATACATCAAGCTCTTTGGTGCAAGCATAGGTATCGGTAAGCGCCTCCGTTGGCCTGACGACTACTTCGTGCTCTCCATGAATGTCTCCTTCACCAGATATATGCTGAAGAACTGGAGATACTTCCTCATAACCACGGGTAACTGTAACAACCTCAACTTCGGTATTTCCCTCTCTCGTACATCTACCGACAACCAGTTGTTCCCTCGTCGTGGTTCTGAGTTTGAGCTTTCTGTTTCTCTTACTCCACCTTGGTCTGTCTTCGACGGCAAGGACTACAAGAATCTTGCTACCGATGCTCTCTCCAAAAACTATGCTAAGGAGCAGCAGGATAAGTATCGCTGGGTGGAATACCACAAGTGGAAATTCAAGAGTAAGACATATACCGCGCTCACTAATGGCGCCAAGTGCTTCGTCTTGATGACAAGAGTGGAGTTCGGTATCCTCGGTTCTTACAACAAATACAAGAAATCTCCATTCGAGACTTACTACATGGGTGGTGACGGTATGTCCGGCTACTCCACAGGATATGCTGAAGAAACCATCGGACTCCGTGGTTATGACAACGGTTCGCTCACGCCTTACTATCAGGAAGGCTATGCTTACGACCGCTTCTCTCTTGAGCTTCGCTATCCATTCATGCTCGGTAACACCACTATCTACGGACTCACATTCGTCGAGGCAGGTAATGCTTGGAACGACGTGAAGAAGTTTAATCCATTTGATATGCGTCGTAGTGCAGGTGCCGGTGTCCGCATCTTCCTCCCAATGGTGGGACTTATGGGTATCGACTGGGCATACGGTTTCGACAAAGTATTCGGACAAAAGGGTGGTGGACAGTTCCACTTCATCCTCGGTCAGGAGTTCTAATATAAATCAAGATGAAGGATGCAGAATGAAGAATGATAGGTTATATTTCTATGTAGATGATACGCAAGCTAAGAATCATCGCTTCCATTCTTCATTCTTCATTTTCATTTATTATCATCCCAGCATCTCCTGCCGTCTTTCCCACTCACACCCGCCGTCCTTCCCGCTCTCTCATGTCGGCATTCTCCCTCTCTCCATCAATAGTTTCCATCCCCATCCGCCCCTGTGTCGGGTGCGTTACCGCCCGATAGTAATAACAATCCCAATAAAAAAAGCAACCAAACAATGAAAAAACTAATCCTCTTCGCCATCCTGGCAATAGTCTCATTGACGGCAAATGCACAGAAATATGCCCTCGTCGACATGGAGTATGTGCTCAAGAATATCCCTGCTTACGAGCGTGCTAACGAGCAATTAGCACAAGTTTCCAAGAAATGGCAGGCTGAAGTAGAGGCACTTAACCTCGAAGCTGCCACCATGTATAAGAACTACCAGAACGAGGTAGTCTTCCTGTCACAGGAACAGAAGAAAGCAAAGCAGGAAGCTATCATGCAGAAAGAGAAAGAAGCTGCCGAACTAAAGAAGAAATACTTCGGTCCGGAAGGCGAATTATTCAAGAAAAGAGAGTCCCTCATGTCACCGATACAGGAGGAAATCTACAACGCCGTGAAGGACATAGCAGAGCTTCGTGGATACTCTATGGTAATAGATAGAGCATCCGATAACGGCATCATCTTTGCATCGCCAAAGATTGACATCTCTAACGAAGTTTTGCAGAAATTAGGCTATAGTGTGCAATAACTTGCATCGGAATTGCTAAATTAAACTAAAAGGACAATAAAACTTTTGCCCTTTCAGCCTTTTATGTTACCTTTGTATCGCGTATGCCGAAATGGCACTGCGATACAGATGTGACGTGGACTCAGAAAAGCAATACTGATTATCGGTATATCCATGTCTCGCAGAATGCAGAACAACCTAAATAATAGCAGATAAATAACAACAAAAAAATACAAAACAAAACAATGAAAAAGATTATCATCTTGATGATGCTCTTCGCGCCTCTCGCTGTAATGGCACAGAAGTTCGGACATGTAGATACTCAGAGCATCATGCAGACTCTCCCTGAAATCGCTAAGGTAAACGGTGAACTCCAGGCTATCGCACAGCAGTATGAGAATGATCTCAAGGCTATGCAGGAGGAACTCCAGCGCAAGAGCGATGAATATGAGAAGGCAAAGGCTACTATGGCGCCTACAAAGCAGAAGGAGACAGAGACTTCTCTCGCTGAAATGTACCAGAAGATTCAGCAGACTTACGCTCAAAACCAGCAGGAAATGCAGAAGAAGCAGCAGGAAATGATGGCTCCTATCTACAAGAAAGTACAGACTGCTATTCAGAATGTAGGTAAGGCTGGTCAATATACTTACATCTTCGAGCAGGGTGCCGCTCTCTATATCGGTACAGGTTCTAAGGATGTTACTTCTGAAGTTAAGGCTGAACTCAACAAACTTAAATAATCATTAAGGCCTAAAATGCCAGATATGGAAATGAAAAGTGAAAGAAGAAAAATGCTGTTGCTCCTTTCCTCACATGGGGAATAGGCTGTATTACTAATGTGTATTTTTCATTTTTCGCTTTTCATTTTTTCATGTCCGCTTCGCTTCTGACTTCCGATAATTGTTCTTTCTCTTTTTGCTTAGTGACGGTGAAAATATAAATTGGTATGATTTGAGCCTCAGATTTTTGAGATGTTTTTCTCACTCGAAGAGGGAGTATAGCGGGCTATACGACCGATGAGAGGGAGGAAAACAGCCAAAAAGATGAGGTTGAGACCTTTATTGACATCTTACATTTTTCTCTCAAATCGTACCAATTTATTTTTTTTAGCGTCACTACATCATTTCTTCATTCTTATTTGAATATGCGCAAGTATCTGTTTTTAATCCTCTTGGCGATTATTCCTGCATTAAAGTCTGCCAACGCACAGGATATTGCAGGGACAAACCATCAGACACAGCACACAGCCACCCAGATGAAAATAGGCTATTTCAGCTATAATGAGGTGCTGCGTGCCATGTCTGAGTATGCTACAGTGCAGAAACATCTCGACGATCTTCGCGCTCAGTATGAGAATGAGATGACGAATGCAGAGAAGGAGTTTAATGAAAAGTATGAACTCTTCCTCGATAGTCAGCAATCCATGGCTAAGCCTATTCGCGAAAAGCGACAGAGCGAGCTGCAGAGCATGATGGAGAGAAACGTCGCTTTCAAGGAGGAAGCAAAGAGATTGCTCGCTGATGCTGAGGAGAAGGCTATGAAACCGCTGCATGACAAGATTGCTAAAGCTCTCTATTATATCGGTAGTGAGCGTGCTTATATCCTCATAGTCAATACTGACAGCAATGCTTGTCCTTACCTCAATCCTGCTATGGCGGAGAATATTACTACGCTCCTAAATGATGTCTTGAAGTAAAGTACAGGTCTTAAAATAGCTTTTCTATCGCTTAATGGACAAGAATAACGCAATGGGACCTATCGGAGTCTTCGACTCTGGATATGGAGGACTCACCATACTACAGCAGTTGCGCAAGCGATTGCCACAGTACGACTTCCTATATCTCGGCGATAATGCTCGCGCTCCTTACGGCTCGCGCTCCTTTGATGTAGTCTATGAGTTTACGCGCCAGGCCGTGCTCAAGCTCTTCAGCATGGGATGCCACCTCGTAATCCTCGGATGCAATACCGCTTCTGCCAAGGCTCTGCGTACCATTCAGCAGAATGATTTGCCAGTGATAGCGCCTGACAGACGCGTCCTCGGCGTAATTCGTCCTACGGTAGAGATTATCGGAAACCTCACCAAGTCAAGGCATGTAGGTCTTGTAGCCACTGAGGGAACGGTGAAAAGCGAAAGTTATACCATTGAGATACAGAAATTCTTTCCCGACATCAAGGTGTCTGGACAGGCATGCCCACTGTGGGCTGCCATAGTCGAAGCAGGCGAAGCTGAGACTGAAGGCGCTGATTATTTCGTCAGAAAACGCATAAATCAGTTGCTCGAAAAAGACAATAAGATTGATACCATCATCCTCGGATGCACGCATTATCCTCTCTTGATGAATGCTTTAAAGAAAGCTGTGCCACAAGGCATCAACATCGTTCCGCAGGGAGAGTACGTCGCTGCAAGTCTGGAGGATTACCTTCATCGCCATGCTGAAATGGATGCTAAATGTTCCAAGCACGGCAATACACGCTATCTCACTACCGAAAATCCGGAGCGCTTCAAGGAATGTGCTACCATTTTCCTTAATGAAGATGTGGAGGTAGAAAGGGTGGACCTGACCTGATACCTATCATATACGATGAAATACATATCTTTTTTCATACTGCTTATATGTCAGGTACTTTGCGTTTCAGCCGCAAAGAAGGATGATATTGCCATTATCATCACCAATACTCTCGCCACAAGCCGTATGCCAGAGATGGTAGAGCTTAGCGAAAAGGAAGTAAGACGCAAGCTGGAGGTCAACGACGATGACGCCAACATCATCATTACTGACGCAGAAGGAAAAGAAATACCATCACAGAAGACATACGACGGGAAGAGGATATTCCTGTCTCCTGAATTGAAAGCCAAGGAAAAACGCATCTTTCATGCCAGAAAAGCACAGTCTTCAGATTACGCTCCACGCGTCTTCGGACGTCGTTTCCCAGAGCGACAAGACGATTTCTCTTTCGAAAATGATAGAATAGCTTACCGACTCTACGGTCCGGAAACGCAGAAAAAAGGAGAGAAACTCTACGGATATGACCTCTTCAACAAGCGTACAACCGACCTCATACTCGATGAACTATATGCTGACCAGACCGATTCTAATATGTGGAAGACATTCAATCGACTGAAGCAAAAGGGTATGAACAGCGAGGCGACAGCCTTGTATATGGCTTTCTGTTACCATATCGACCACGGAAAAGGCATGGATTGCTATAAGGTAGGTCCTACATTGGGCGCTGGTACCAATGCTCTCATCACGCCATCGGGCATCTCTTACCCATGGTGTTGGACTGATTTGCAAATACTTGACAATGGTCCGTTGCGCCTCACAGTGCGTCTCGACTATGGTACTCGCCTCGTAGGAGACATCAAAGTGACAGAGCAACGCATCCTTGCCATTGATGCTGGCAGCAATATGGTGAAAGCAGAGGTGAGCTATACCACTCCGAAAGCCACCTGTTTGCCGGATGATGTCAAAGCCTGTTGTGGCATAGTGGTGCATAATGAGAACCCTGAAGCCTACATATTAGACCCTGAAAGCGGCACTATGGCATACGAAGATCTCGGTGATGTCAATGTGGCGTGGGATGGTTTCCGCGAGCGTCAAGCAAAGGAAATGGGCAAAATATTCGTTGGCACTTACGTCCCAGCAGGGAAAGTGCAGATGGAAATGCTTGCCGACAAGAAGACAGGAGGTGCTAAAGGTCATGTCATCACCAGCGTAAAGCTCGATGATAATAACCATTTCACTTACTATTTCGGCTCTGGATGGAATCGTAATCCATTCACTTCATTCCGCGATATCAATCTTTGGGCGCAATATCTCAAGACTTTCGCAAGTCAGAAGCGCATTCCATTGATGATAAGAATAAAGTGATAAAATACGACAATTTAACCAAAGAATAACCAAAATAATAACTAAACGTAAGAAAAAACATTATTTTACTTTCTCATGTCAATATAAATATATAACTTTGCACTTAGATTGTAAAGGTGTATATGAATATTTAAACAAAAAATATCAATTATGGCAGAAAATTTAGAAGTAAAGGAGCTGGACCAGGTTGTTGTCCGCTTCTCTGGTGACTCCGGTGATGGTATGCAGCTTGCCGGTAACATCTTCTCTACGGTATCTGCTACCGTGGGCAACAGTATCTCTACATTCCCAGACTATCCAGCAGACATCCGCGCCCCACAAGGCTCCCTTACTGGTGTATCAGGTTTCCAGGTACACATTGGTGCCGGTCAGGTTTACACTCCTGGTGATGAATGTGACGTGCTCGTAGCTATGAATGCTGCTGCCCTCAAGACTCAGTATCGCTATGCAAAGCCAGGCGCTACTATCATCATCGATACTGATTCATTCAAACAGAGTGACCTCGACAAGGCTGAGTTCAAGACTGAGGACTACCTCGGAGAGATGAACATCGACCCTGATCGCGTTATCCAGTGCCCTGTGACTACTATCGTTAAGGAGACTCTCGCTGACACAGGTATGGACAATAAGGCAATGCTCAAGTGTCGTAATATGTTCGCTCTCGGTCTCGTATGCTGGCTCTTCGACCGTAATCTCGACCTTGTAGCAAACTTCCTCCGCGATAAGTTTGCTAAGAAGCCTGCTATTGCAGAGGCTAATATCAAGGTTATCCAGGCTGGTTATGACTATGGTCACAATACTCACTCTTCAGCTACAAACGTTCGTCGTATCGAGTCAAAGGAGAAGACTCCAGGCCGCTACATGGACATCACAGGTAATAAGGCTACCGCTTACGGCTTTATCGCTGCCGCTGAGAAGGCTGGCTTGAAGCTTTATCTCGGTTCTTACCCTATCACTCCTGCTACTGACGTGCTCCACGAACTCTCTAAGCATAAGTCTCTCGGCGTTACCACAGTGCAGTGTGAGGACGAAATCGCTGGATGCGCTTCTTCTTTAGGTGCTTCTTTCGCTGGTGCTCTTGCTGTGACAAGTACTTCTGGTCCTGGTATCTGCTTGAAGTCAGAGGCTATGAACCTTGCTGTTATCATGGAGTTGCCTCTCGTAGTGCTCGACGTACAGCGTGGCGGTCCTGCTACAGGTCTCCCTACTAAGTCTGAGCAGACTGACCTCCTTCAGGTACTCTTCGGCCGTAACGGTGAGTCCCCACTCCCTGTTATCGCTGCTACCAGCCCTACAGACTGCTTCTATGCAGCTTATGACGCTTCAAGAATCGCTCTTGAGCACATGACTCCTGTAGTGCTCCTTACTGATGCTTACATCGCTAACGGTTCTGGCGCATTCAAGCTCCCTGAACTTGATAAGATGGATGCTATCAATCCTCCTTACGTTCCAGAAGAACTTAAGGGCAAGTGGACTCCATATATGCGTGCTGAGAACGGTACTCGCTACTGGGCTGTGCCTGGACGTGAGGGCTTCGAGCATATCCTCGGTGGTCTGGAGAAGGACGATAAGACAGGTGCTATCTCTACAAACCCAGAGAACCACAACCTTATGACACACAAGCGTCAGCAGAAGATTAACAATATCGAGGTGCCAAACCTTGAGGTTATCGGTGACGTAGATGACGCAGAACTCCTCATTGTCGGCTTCGGCTCTACATACGGTCACCTCCGTGCTGCTATGGAAGAGATGCGCGCTGCTGGCAAGAAGGTAGCTATGACACAGTTCCGCTATATCAACCCACTGCCAAAGAACACTGCAGAGGTGCTCAAGAAGTATCCTAAGGTGGTTGTGGCAGAGCAGAATATGGGTCAGCTCGCTGGCTATCTCCGCATGAAGGTAGATGGATTTGTTCCTGCTCAGTTCAATGAGGTAAAGGGACAGCCATTCAAGGTTAATGAACTCGTAGAATATTTTAATTCACTTATCAAGTAAAACAGAAAGGACATTTATTATGGCTTCATATACAGCAAATGATTTCAAAAAAGGACAGCCAAGATGGTGTCCAGGTTGTGGTGACCACTTCTTCCTCGCTTCTCTCCACAAGGCTCTCGCTGAGATTGGCGTAGCACCATACAATACTGCAGTTATCTCAGGTATCGGTTGTTCAAGCCGACTCCCTCACTATATGGCTACTTACGGCATGAACACCATTCACGGTCGTGCTGCAGCTATCGCTACAGGTGCAAAGATAGCTAATCCAAACCTTACCGTATGGCAGGTGTCTGGTGATGGTGACGGTCTCGCTATCGGTGGTAACCACTTCATCCACGCTAATCGCCGTAACATCAACCTCAATATGATCCTTCTCAACAACCGTATCTACGGTCTTACCAAGGGTCAGTATTCTCCTACATCTCCTCGTGGCTTCGTCTCTAAGTCAAGCCCTTACGGAACTGTAGAGGATCCATTCCGTCCAGCAGAGCTTTGCTTCGGCGCTCGTGGCCATTTCTTCGCTCGTACTGTTGCTACTGACGGCAAGCATACCATCGAGGTATTGAAGGCTGCTAATGCACATAAGGGTGCTTCTGTTACTGAGGTACTTCAGAACTGCGTTATCTTCAATGACGGTACTCACGCTTCTGTATATAATAGTGCAGGTCGTGCTGAGAATGCTATCTATGTGGAGCATGGTCAGCCACTGATCTTCGGTAAGGACAGAGAGTTCGGTCTGATGCAGGAAGGCTTCGGTCTTAAGATTGTCAAGATCGGTGAGAACGGCATCACAGAGAAGGATATCCTCGTGCATGATGCACACTGTGAGGACAATACCCTCCAGCTCAAGCTCGCTCTCATGGGCAATGGTGATGGCTTCCCTGTAGCTCTCGGCGTAATCCGCGACGTAGAGGCTCCTACATACGACGAGTGTGTAGAGGCTCAGATTGAGGTAGTAAAGGCTGCTAAGAAGTATCATAACTTCGCAGAGCTTCTTGAGACCAACGATATCTGGGAGGTAAAGTAAGCGATTATCTTACATATAAATAATATAAAGGAGCGTGACTCGATGGGTTGCGCTCCTTTTTTCTTTCTTTATTTTACAGTCAACAAAATCACTAAACAACCAAACTATTAAACAATATCATCAAATATTGATGTTTTATTACTGATTATCAGTCTGTTGGGACTTGCCAATATTGAGTCGTGAACTCATTTATGCATTGAGAAAATACGCATATTTTAGGCATTGACCGAGTGTGGTAAATTCTTTACTTGGTAAAAGCTATGTTATTGCAATGTAAAAGCATAGATATTGCAATGTAAAAGCATAGATATTGCAATGTAAAAGCATAGATATTGCAAAGCAACAGAATTTCTACTTGAAAACGAAGCGAAAATAACCTCGAAAACTATCTTTAGAGGATGGATAATAATAGTAAAAAATAAAAACAAACCCAAATCAGTCATTAGAAAAAGAGTCTTGTCATTTTCTACTGACCGAGTTGGGTTTATTATGCCATTTTTGGATTGCCCGGTAATGCGGGCAACACAGTGGCGGATGCTTATTGTCTTGCTTATTGCCTTAAAAAGGTTGTTGCAGGGCTTACTTAGGCTGCTTGCCGATGTATGCAAGGATACCTCCATCTACGTAGAGGACGTGGCCGTTAACGGCATCGGAAGCCTTGGAAGCGAGGAATACTGCAGGACCACCGAGCTCAGATGGGTCGAGCCAACGACCTGCTGGAGTCTTTGCGCAGATGAAAGAGTCGAATGGATGGCGGCTTCCGTCTGGCTGACGCTCACGGAGAGGCGCTGTCTGAGGAGTAGCGATGTAGCCAGGGCCGATGCCGTTACACTGGATGTTGTACTCACCATACTCAGAGCAGATGTTGCGTGTGAGCATCTTGAGTCCGCCCTTAGCGGCAGCGTATGCAGATACAGTCTCACGTCCGAGCTCAGACATCATAGAGCAGATGTTGATAATCTTACCCTCCTTACGCTCCATCATCTCTGGGATAACGGCAGAAGCGCAGATGAATGGTGCTACGAGATCGACGTCGATGACCTGCTGGAACTCAGCGCGCTTCATCTCGTGCATAGGGATACGCTTGATGATACCGGCGTTGTTTACGAGGATATCGATGTTACCAACCTCCTTATGGATAGTTTCTACGAGAGCTTTAACAGCATTTTCGTCAGTAACGTCGCATACATAGCCGTGCACGTTTTCGATGCCAGCCTCTTTATAGTTAGCGAGTCCGCGCTCAAGAGCGGCCTCGTTGATGTCATTGAAGATAATGTTCTTCACGCCAGCAGCCACGAAAGCCTTGGCGATGTTGAAGCCAATACCGTAAGATGCGCCAGTAATCCACGCATTTTTACCCTCAAGGGAGAAATCTTTTAAGCTTGTCATAGTTTTTGTTGATTTATGATTTATGTTGATAGTTGTATGTTAGCTGTCAGATTATATATTCAGGTGGCATTGAGTTAGCATAAAATAGTATAGTCCATCTATTTAATTATTCCGTAGGCAAAGTTACAAAAAAAAATCGTATTGCACTAATAATGCAATACGATTTTTGAAATTTTATATTTTACTTTCACGTTTTCTCCGTAATCTCTTGCGGAGAGTTGTCCCATAAGGACTCGAACCTTATCAAACAGAACCAAAACCTGTTGTGCTACCATTACACCATGGGACAGTGGGAATGCTAAAAATGTTGCGTTAGTTTTGCGTCTGCAAAGGTAATGCTTTTTTGCGACATTACCAAATTTCCGACGTTGTTTTTTACTTTACAGTGATGAGGAAGTAGTTTTTCTTACCACGCTGAGCGAGGAGATATTTGCCGTCGATGAGGTCGTCAGCAGTGACAGGACGATTCTGATCGCTTACTTTCTCCTTGTTGAGTGATACACCTCCGCCCTGAATCATCTTGCGGCATTCTGCCTTTGATGGGAATACAGCTGCAGTGGTGGTGAATACTTCGATGATAGGTTGTCCGAGAACGTCCTTGTCGATGGTGAATGTAGGTACGCCTTCGAATACGTCGAGGAATGTCTGCTCATCGAGTTTCTCAAGTCCTTCCTTGGTACTCTTGCCGAAAAGGATGCTTGAAGCCTCTACAGCCATGTCGTAATCTTCCTGTGAATGCACCATTACGGTTACTTCCTGAGCGAGGCGCTTCTGGAGGATACGGCGTCCTGGGTCCTGCTTGTGCTCCTCTATGAGTGCGTCGATGACGTCCTTTTCGAGTGATGTGAATATCTTGATGTACTTTTCTGCGTCGTCATCGCTGACGTTGAGCCAGAACTGGAAGAACTTGTAAGGAGAGGTGCGCTTGCGGTCGAGCCAGATGTTTCCGCTCTCTGTCTTACCGAATTTCTTTCCATCAGCCTTGGTGATGAGAGGGCAGGTGAGCGCGTAAGCTTCCTGGTCATTGCCCAGTGTGCGGCGGATAAGTTCGGTACCAGTAGTCATATTGCCCCACTGGTCGTTGCCTCCGAGCTGCATTTTGCATCCCTTGGTCTGGAAGAGGTGGAGGAAGTCATATCCCTGAAGGAGCTGATATGTAAACTCTGTGAATGAGAGACCGTCGCGAGCTTCGCCATTGAGACGCTTCTGCACTGAGTCTTTCGCCATCATATAGTTGACGGTGATGTGCTTACCTACGGTACGAGCGAAGTCGAGGAATGTGAAATCCTTCATCCAGTCGTAGTTGTTTACCATCTCTGCTGCGTTAGGGCCTTCAGCATCGAAGTCGAGGAACTTAGCTACCTGCTGCTTGATGCACTCCTGGTTGTGGTAGAGAGTCTCGGCATCGAGGAGGTTACGCTCCTGAGATTTGCCTGAAGGGTCACCAATCATACCTGTGGCACCGCCAACAAGGATGATAGGCTTGTGTCCGCAACGCTGGAGATGACGAAGCATCATGATGCCACAGAGGTGACCTATATGGAGAGAATCAGCGGTAGGGTCGGTGCCGAGGTATGCTGTTACCATCTCTTTTTGGAGAAGTTCCTCAGCTCCTGGCATTATCTGTGCCAGCATTCCGCGCCATTTTAATTCTTCTATAAAGTTCTTCATTATCTTTGTTGTTTAGTTGTTTTTTTGTTATTGATGGGGAATATCAGCCGGTGATGCGGCTGACACGGTGACTCCCGCTTGTTGTGTGGGTGCTTTGAGGTCGGGAATATCAGCCGGTGACGCGGCTGACACGGTGGCTTCCGCTTGTTGTGGGGGTGGCTTTCCATCCTTTCTTCTGGATGAGGGGATGGTTATGGCACTGGGTCGTAGCCGCTTCCTCCCCACGGATGACATCTTAGAATTCTCTTTATGCCGAGCCACAGACCTTTGATGGGACCATATTTGATTATGGCTTGCTTCATATATTCCGAGCAAGTCGGCGTATATCGGCAGGCTGGGGGCGTGAAAGGACTGATGCAGTGCTGGTAAAACCATATAGGAGCCAGCAATATGCGAATTATGATTCTTGTGATGAATTTCATTGCGCTAAGCCCTTGAGTGACTTTTCTTGCATTCTCTGTAGGAGATTGATTACTTTATTCTCCACTTCTTCAGATGAATGATGCTTTCTGTCGAGCCAGATGAATGCTATCGCAAGATGTTTTCCATCGGGAAGAGTGTAGAGGTCGCGGTGCTTTCTGTATGCTTCTCTTACCTGTCGTTTCACTCTGTTGCGATCTACGGCATGCTTGAAGCATCGCTTAGGCACGGATATCAGGATTTGAGCGTTGTTTCTCTTTTCGGTGGAGCCGGTCACCAGAAGTGCTTGGTCGTCATCTTCGAGTATGAGATAGACGAGCCTAAGCGGATAAGCCGACATGGACTTGCTTCCGCCTCCGGCAAAGAGTCGGTCGATAAGCTTGTGGCTTACGAGCTTCTCTGATTTGGGAAAAGAGAAAGGTCTGCTCTTCATATATCTGTTTCTACACGTTGTTCGCTATATGTTTTAGTCCTCGTTGTCTATGAGGAAGCGTCTGAGAGCGCTTGGCATTGATGGATATTTATCAGTAGGAGCTTCGAGATCGAGTGTCAATCCCATTTCCTTCACCGTCTTTGCAGTAGCAGGTCCGAACGCGGCAATCTTCACTTCTCCGGCTTTCATATCAGGGAAGTTCTCCTTGAGTGCTTTGAGTCCGGATGGTGAGAAGAACACGAGCATGTCATAATCGAAAGCCTTGATTTCCTCATCAGTGAAGTTATTGCTTACCGTGCGGTACATGCAGCACTCCTTATGGTCGAGTCCTTTAGAGTCGAGCAGCTTTGTGACGTTGTCATTAGCCACGTCGCTCAGCGGAACAAGATATTTCTCGGTCTTGTGCTTCACCATGGAAGGCACGAGGTCGTCAATCTTGCCTGATGTTCCGAAGAACACCTTGCGCTTGCGGTACTGTACGTATTTCTGGATATAGAGTGAGATAGTCTCAGTCACACAGAAATACTTGAGGTCTTCAGGGATAGTGACGCGCATCTCTTTCGCAAGCGTAAAGAAGTTGTCGATGGCGTGACGTGATGTGAATACGATGGCGGTATAGTCAGCGATGTTCACCCTTTGTGCTCTGAACTCGCGTGCAGAGAGACCTTCTACCTTGATGAACGGACGAAAGACCAGTTCCACACCGAAGTCGTTGGCAATGTCATAGTATGGTGATTTTTCACTTGCCGGCTTTGGTTGTGATATCAGAATCTTCTTTATCATCTCTTAATTTCTTTGTCAAATATATATTAATATGTTACCTTCAATAAGTTACCTACGAGCATCAGACTGCCCCACAAAATAGCGAGGGGTACTAATTCAAGGGTGCAAAAGTACAAAAAAATCTGCAAAAAACGCCCCTTTTCCTGGAAAAAGATGCGATAAGCCTTGTAAAAGGACAATATTTTGGCAAAAAGCACTATTGCAACGGCATAAATCACCAGCGAACTGGTAGTCAAGCCGAAATATATGTAGAGCAGCAAAGCGGGCAAAAGAACAATACCTTCCATGGCTGTGATGAACAGTTTCGACACTGCCGCCTGGCTGTTCTGGTGTGCGTCGAAGAAAGTCCAGTTGACCCATTTGCGCAATCCCGCCGATATGAGGAAGTAGGAGCACATGATGGCGAAGTAAATGCCGAGCAATGAATAGTTTGACACCACGTAAGTCTCGCCTATTGCTTCGAGGGAATAGTTGTGGAATACGAGTGTCAGGAGCACTCCAGCCTGCAGACAGAGGAAGAACTGATAGTTTACCTCATTGATGGTCTCCTTCATTTCCGTCGAGTCTTTTCGTTCCTGGTAGAGGAAATTCTTGGCTTGCGTGGTGATGAAGCGCAATGATCGTGATACGGTAAGTATTGTAATCACGAGCAGCATGAGCAATAGTCCGGTGACGAAGTCGTCGTTTGACGCTCTGTAAGGCAAGGGATTGCCTGCCATTCCCATTCTTCCGCCGTTGAGTTCGGGGTGGAATAGTGAGTCTGTTTTGAAGAATGATTCGCGGTAATATTGTGGTAATGACACGTCGCTTGCTCTCTTTCCGATAGGTTGTCCTGGCAGTCGGAGTGTGTCTGGACGTGACGAATAGCGTATCTCAGCTGGCTGGAAAGCCGCCTGTATGGCAGAATCCTGCTGTGCTGGCGTAGCATCTTTAGGCAGAGTGCGCAACACCTGATACGGATGGAGCTTTTTGCCATACGCATTGCTGTTCTGCATGAGCATCTCGCTTTCCTCGATAAATGTCTCCTGCTGATTTATTTCTGTATGTATGCTGTCGTTTCTCTGCATTAGTTTGAAAAAAGATTTGGTTGTTGGTTGTTGGTCGTGGGTTGTTGGTTTGTATGTGATAGATTGCTGGTTACAGGTCTGGATGTCTATGCTATCCAAAAACGTAGTGAAGAAACACCCTGCATCTTGTACCCATCAATCAATGACTAACAAACCAACGACCGACTACCAACGACCGACAACCAAAAATGACTTCTTAGAGACCGAAGGCTTCCTTGATGCGATCTACCTGGTCGAGCTTCTCCCAAGTGAAGAGTTCTACTTCGATTTCCTTAGTCTCGTGATAGAGTGAGGTGAATGTCTTCTTTACAATCTCATTCTTTCTGCCCATGTGACCGTAAGCTGCTGTCTCAAGATACATAGGCTGGCGGAGGTTGAGCTGGCGCTCGATGGCCTTTGGACGAAGGTCGAAGAGAGTGGCAATCTTTGCTGCTATCTCGCTGTCCTTCATGTTGACGTGTGAGCGTCCGTATGTGTTGACGTAGATGCTTACAGGCTGAGCCACGCCGATGGCATAAGCCAGCTGCACGAGCATCTCGTCAGCTACGCCAGCAGCCACCATGTTCTTTGCGATATATCGTGCTGCGTATGCTGCGCTACGGTCCACTTTGGATGAGTCTTTACCAGAGAAAGCACCACCGCCGTGTGCTCCCTTGCCGCCATAGGTGTCAACGATAATCTTACGACCTGTGAGACCGGTGTCGCCATGAGGGCCTCCAATGACGAATTTGCCAGTAGGATTGACGTATATCTTCATGTCGTCATTAAACAATGCGAGCACTTTCTCAGAGTGAATCTGAGCCTTCACGCGAGGGATGAGGATGTTTATCACGTCCTCACGGATGCGCTGAAGCATCAGTCTGTCAGCATCTTCCTGAGTGGTGATGCTTGGTACGCCTGGCTTGATGAAGTCATCGTGCTGTGTGGAGACCACAATGGTGTCGATGCGCTGTGGTACGCCATCGTCGCTGTATTCCACAGTCACCTGTGACTTAGAATCAGGACGGAGATAATGCATCTCTTTGCCTTCCTTTCTGATGTCAGCGAGAGTCTTGACAAGGAGGTGTGAGAGGTCGAGGCTCACAGGCATATAGTTCTCGGTTTCGTCAGAAGCGTAGCCGAACATCATGCCCTGGTCGCCAGCGCCCTGATTGTCCTCTGCCTCTTGGCGCTCTGCTTCGGAGAGTCCTTCTTTCTTGTTGCGGTCCACACCCATATTGATGTCGCCGCTCTGTTCGTGGATAGCGGTGAGAATACCGCAGGAATTGCCGTCAAACTGGTATTCTGACTTGGTGTAGCCAATGTTGTTGATGGTACGGCGGGTGATGGCCTGGAGGTCAATGTACTCCTGTGAGGTCACCTCACCCATGATGACTACCTGTCCGGTAGTGCAGAATGACTCGATGGCGCAGCGTGATTTGTCGTCGTAAGCGAGGAACTGATCGAGCAATGCGTCACTAATCTGATCCGCCACCTTGTCTGGATGGCCCTCAGAAACTGATTCGGATGAAAATAGATATGACATAATAAATATTGTATAGCGGATGTGACTGACAACGCCTGGTCTGACGGTACTGCGGACACCGTCAATCGTCATCGCGACATACCTGTTGTTATTGTGTTGAGGCAAAAAGATGCCCCATGGAAAAATGCGGATGCAAAATTACTACAAAAAGTGCAGACTGCAAAATCTTTTGCGCTTTTTCGGTGATTATCACTTGTTTCCGTGATGTATGTTTATCGTCTGTCAAGTGGCGTAGGCGACTTTGGGATGTAGAAGCTGCTGTCGTTGAGAAACCTTTTCTCGATGTTGAGCTGAACGGAGAATGATGGTGAGAACGAGTAGCGTATGGCAGCTCCTATCTTGTCGCCCATGTCGTGGATGTCCTGCAGGAGGCATGGCATGGGTTGGTTGCGTCGCAATGACTTCTGTCCGTAGAGGTATCCGCTCCAATGTTCATCAAACTGGTAGCCCAATACGGCAGTCAGTCCTGCCTCGCGGAAGGTGTCGTGTGCCCACGTTGCGTTGCTCAGATAGCCTCCAGCCGCTATGCTCAGGCGGTCGGTGAGTGGTTTGGCGTAGAGCATTGCCACATTCTGCCCGAATCCGGCTCCGCTCCATGTGCCTCCGCTGCCGAAGGTGGAGAAGATGGAGAAGCCTAATGACACATTAAGACCCTCGTGAAGATTCCACATACCGTAGGTTCCCCACATCGGGTGACACCAGCTACCGAGTCCGTAAGGATGGCTCAGTGAAGGCATCTTGCCTTGCTCGGTGAGCGCAGGGAGGATCATTGGTTTGGCGGCAGACTCGATGGCTGAGGTCTGTGACTCATTTGCTGTGGTAAGAGTCTCTGTGGCTGTGGTATGGAGTTCTTTTGCCTTTGCCTTTATGGCGTGCTGTTGCGGTAGGACAGCGTTGCTTTCCCCTGCATTTTTCTGCACGGCAAGGCTGTCATCACGCGGTATTATGGTGATGATGTCTTCGCTTTGCGCTACTGATGGGAGGCTTAGGGCAAAGAGGGACGCTATGATTGTGAGTATTGTCTTCATGCTGGTCTGGTGAATGGTCTTGGGGGAAATGGGGGCGTAACTAACGTCAGCCGGTAACGCGGCTGACACAGTGGCGGATTCGCGGTTGCGGGGCTTGCTTGCGTCTGTGGCTTTTCCTTTATTTCTTGCGGATGATTGTCAGACCGTCGCGGAGAGGGATGATGACTTTCTCCACTCTGTCGTCTTCGGCTATGAGGTCATTGAAATTGCGGATACCTTGTGTCTGGTGGTCGCGAGCGTAGTCTGGGTCGATGACGTGCCCGTCCCAAAGGGTGTTATCGGCAAGGATTATCGCGCCTTTTGACATTATCGGGAGGAGCATCTCGTAGGTTTCGGCGTATGTTCGCTTGTCGCCATCGAGGAAAGCAAGGTCAAAGAGTAAGCCTTTCTCTCTGGCTATGCGTGGTGCTTCCGTTGTGGCATCGCCTATGATGAAAGTGATTTTGTCGGTGTATGGCGAGCCTTCCAGCCATGGACGTGTGAAATCCTCCTGTTCATCGTTTATCTCGAAGGTGTAGAGATGTCCGTCATCGTCGAGTCCTTCGGCGAGGCATAGTGCGGAATAGCCGGAGAAGGTGCCTACCTCAATGATGTTTTTAGGGCGTTGCATCTTGACGAGCATCTTGAGAAGTCTGCCCTGCAGGTGTCCGCTTGCCATGCGTCCGTGGAGCAGTCGCACGTTAGTGTTGCGGTAGAGGCGGTATAGATATTCCGGCTCGGCATCGGAATGGCTGCGTACGTAGTCGTCGAGCGCAGCTTCACCGTATAGAGTGGTGTGTGTAGGATCCTGTGTCTTTGATTTTGCCATCTTGGGTTTGTTGTTTCGTTGTTTTGCTATTTTGTTGTTTTGCTGTTTGTCTTGGTTGTACAGTTAACAGAACAACAAGACTACAGAACAACAAGACTACAAAATATATCCAGCAGGAGGGAGCGTGGAAAGCTTTATCCCACGAGGGCGCTGACTGCCAGACGGTAAGAGTCGAGACCGAAACCGCAGATTACTCCCTTGCACGCAGGGGAGATATAGCTGTGATGACGGAACTCTTCTCGTGTGTGTACATTACTAATATGCACCTCAATCACTGGGCAACGGAGGCTGCGGATGCAGTCGTGGAGGGCGATACTGGTGTGAGTGTAGGCACCGGCATTGAGTACGATGCCATCGTATGTGAAGCCTACTTCCTGCATTTTGTCTATCAGTTTGCCTTCTATATTGCTCTGATAATATTCCAGTTCGATGTCAGGAAAGCGCTCTTTGAGCTTTGGGAGGTATGATTCGAATGAAGAATCGCCGTATATTCCTGGCTCTCTGATGCCTAAGAGATTGAGATTGGGACCGTTTATGATTATTATTTTCATTGTTTGTTTCTTGTTATGTTATTTTACTATCCGCCGGTGACGCGGCGGACACGGTAGCGGCTTCTTAAATGGGCGCATTCTTCCTTTGCCCAAGGCGTGACCTCGGGGTAATAAAGCGTAGAAAGAAGAGGCGTGAGCGTGACTACTTACCCTTCAGCATAGCGATAAGCTGACGCATTCCTTCGCTTGCTCCAGCCTGTATCTGTATCATGTTCTGACGTGCTGTTACAGGTTTCGGATCAATGATATAGACGGGAGTGTCAGGCTTAGCGTAGCGCACGAGTCCTGCAGCAGGATATACATTGAGCGAAGTGCCGATGATGATGAATATATCAGCCTCTTGTGCCTCCAGTGCAGCGTCGTACATATTCGGCACATTCTCTCCGAAGAAGACGATGAATGGACGCAATAATGAGCCATCCTCCGCCTTTGCTCCATGAGGAACCTCGAGTCCGGTTTCACCGAAGCCCTCCTTTGGCAGAGTGATATGAAAGCGCGGATTATCTACATCATGGCAGGAGCACATCTTCATCAGTTCACCGTGGAGGTGAATGACGTGAGATGAGCCAGCCCTCTCATGGAGATTGTCCACATTCTGGGTCACTACGGTAACGTCATAATCATCTTCGAGAGCTTTGACAAGGAGGTGTCCCTCATTGGGTTTCACATCTTTATACTTCACTCGCAGCATGTTATAGAAATCATTGACATAACAAGGATCTTCCAGCCATGCCTCATGGCTTGCCACTTTCATTACGGGATAGTTGTCCCACAGTCCGCCAGCGTCACGAAAAGTGCTCACTCCGCTTTCGGCAGACATTCCCGCACCGGTCAAAACAACTACTTTTTTCTTCATTTTCTTATTGTGAAATATTAAGAATGCACAAAAATAGCATTTTTTTCTCAAATAAACCAAAGGTTTCAAGGAAAAATATTAACTTTGCACCTTGATTTAATGTTTTTACACTAAAATTAAAATTAATACCGAATGGATAAAGTAAGTTACGCCCTCGGATTGGGCATTGGATCCCAACTCAAGAGTATGGGCGCAGACAGCCTTAATATCGATGATTTCGCTCAGGCAATCAAGGACACCATCAGCGGTGCCGAACTCAAGGTTTCTCACAAGGAGAGCCAGCAGATAGTACAGGAATTCTTCAAGGAGCAGGAAGCAAAGCAGCGCGCTCAGGCAGCCGAGAATGGCAAAGTAGCACGCGAAGAGGGCGAGAAGTTCCTCGCTGAGAATGCTAAGAAGGACGGCGTACAGGTGACAGAGTCAGGCTTGCAGTATTCCGTAATCAAGGAAGGTACTGGCAAGTCTCCTAAGGCTACTGACACAGTGGTATGCCATTACGAGGGTTTCCTCACCAATGGCACCGTATTCGACAGCAGCATCCAGCGCGGTGAGCCAGCAGCATTCCCTCTCAATGCCGTTATCGCAGGATGGACAGAGGGTCTTCAGTTGATGAAGGAAGGTGGCAAGACACGTTTCTTTATCCCTTACAACCTCGCTTACGGAGAGGCTGGCGCAGCAGGAGCAATACCTCCATACGCTGCTCTCATCTTTGATGTTGAGCTCCTTGAGGTAAAGTAAGATGTCGCTATTTGTAGGTTGTAACATGCTGATAGCGTGGTGATTACGATGTAAAAGCCTGCAGATGTGGCAATGAATGTAAAGAAATCAATTAAAATAATAATAACAATCAAAATGAAAAAAATCACTTTCGCAGCTATCTTCGCTATCGCAGCAGCTGCATTCTCTTTCACTTCTTGTGGCAACACTCCAAGTGCAAATCTTAAGACAGACATTGATACTGTAAGTTATGCTATCGGTCTCGCTCAGACACAGGGCTTGAAGCAGTATCTCGTAAATCAGCTCGGTGTCGATACAGCTTACATCGACGCATTCATCAAGGGTCTCAATGAGGGTGCTAATGCTGGCGACGACAAGCAGACAGCTGCTTACTATGCTGGTATCCAGATTGGTCAGCAGATTTCAAACCAGATGGTAAAGGGTATCAATCACGAGCTCTTCGGTGATGACTCTACCAAGACTATCTCTATGAAGAATTTCCTCGCAGGCTTCATTGCAGGAACTACAGGCAAGAAGCAGCTCATGACTATCGACGAGGCTGCTACGACTGCACAGACCAAGATGCAGCAGATCAAGGCTCAATATGCTGAGAAGCAGTTTGGCGAGAACAAGGCTGCAGGCGAGAAATTCCTCGCTGCGAATGCTAAGAAGGACGGCGTTAAGGTGCTCCCAAGCGGTGTTCAGTATAAAGTATTGAAGGAAGGCAACGGCGAAATCCCTGCTGATACTTCTGTCGTAAAGGTACACTATGAGGGCAAACTCATCGACGGTACTGTATTCGACAGCTCTTACAAGCGTGGCGAACCAGTGGATTTCCGTGCTAACCAGGTAATCAAGGGTTGGACAGAGGCTCTCTGCCACATGCCTGCAGGTTCTGTATGGGAAGTTTATATCCCACAGGCACTCGCTTACGGTGAGCGTCAGTCAGGTCAGATCAAGCCTTTCTCTACTCTGATCTTCAAGATTGAGCTTATCAGCGTCAAGTAGTAAAACTATTTCGGTTGTCGGTTTTTGGTCGTGGGGTATCGGTAGATTACTGATGAAAACAATCCCATTAGCGTCCAAAAACCGACAATATATAACCGACACCCAACCAAACAACAATGAAAAAAATCTCAATGCTCTTGCTGGCAGTACTGATGGGCTCATTCCTCTTTACTGCTAACGCAATGAAGGATAAAAAGGATAAGAAGAACAAGAAGGTGGCTGAAAAGGTAGTTCCAGCACCTCTCTCTACAAGTTCTGACTCCCTTAGCTATGCCGCTGGTATGGCGCATACAAACGGTCTCGTCGCTTTCCTCCTCCAAAACAAGATGGACACAGCATATATGGCTGACTTCGTAGCAGGTTTCAAGGAGGCTATGGCTGCGGCAGAAAACCCAAGCAAGGCTGCTTACATCCAGGGACTGGAGGTTGCCAAGATGGTAAACGACCGTATGCTCCCAGGTCTGAAGAACACTCTTGACGGCACTACGGAACAGATTGACCAGGAAAGATTTATACAGGGTTTCATCGCTGGTGTGCAGAATGACACCGCTTTCTATACTGTTGGCAATGCTGAGAAATTCACATCACAGCGCATACAACAGTTGAACGAAGAAAAGAAAGAGCGCCTCTACGGCAAAAATCGTGAGGAAGGAAAGCAATTCCTCGCAGAGAATGCTAAGAAAGAAGGCGTCGTAACACTCCCTTCCGGTCTCCAGTACAAGGTCCTCGTCAAGGGCGAAGGAGCAGTACCACAGGAAAATCAGGAAGTCAGCGTAAAGTATGAAGGCAAGCTTATCAATGGCACAGTATTCGATTCCAGCTACAAGCGCAACCCTCAGACCACCAACCTCCGACCAAGTCAGGTCATCAAAGGATGGAAAGAGGCTCTCTCGATCATGCCTGTAGGCTCCACTTGGGAGCTATATATCCCTCAGGAACTGGCTTACGGTGAGCGTGAAGCAGGTCAGATTCCTCCTTACTCCACACTCATCTTCAAGGTGGAACTGGTGGACATCGTAGGTCAGAAAGCAGAAGCGAAGTCAGAAGAACCTGCTAAGGCAACCACCGTTGCAAAGAAGACTCCTGCCAGAAAGACTGCTGTAAGACGCAGAAAGTAATGATCTGCCACGGGGCAGACAAATCCATACATCAGGTAATGGGAGATGGGGAAATCCCTCATTGCCTGCTTTTATCATGTTTTCCGTAGCATTCGTAGGTTTAGGGGGCATGATTAGAATAGGGAAAAGCCTATTGACAATATGGTTTCTCCCTTTGCTATTCAGAAATAATTCACTACCTTTGCACCAGAAAACCAATATATCACAAGAATTAATCAACGTAAAGAAATAGATTATGAAGAAGTTTATTTTTTCCGCGCTCTGCGCAATAGCAATCACAAGTTGCTCAACACAGAAGACCGCAATGGATATCACAGGTAAATGGAACATCGAGAAAGCCATGGGAAAGAGCACAGTAGGAGCTGAGACAGCGCCTTTCATCCAGTTTCAGAATGATGGAAAGATGAATGGCAATGCCAGCGTCAATATCTTCTTTGGCAATTATCAGCTCAAGGACAACAAGCTCAAGTTCTCCAATCTCGGCATGACTCTCATGCTCGGAGCAAGTATGGACATAGAGGATGCAGTAAAGCAAGCCATCGACCGCTCCAACACTATCAAGGCAGACGACTTCAAGGCTTACATCTTCGGTGAGAAGAATGACACCGTAATGGTGCTCAAGAAGCAGAAGTAATTATCATGAACCTTATATGTCAAAAGAAAAGACGCAGAATAACGATATTCTGCGTCTTTTCACTTTTGTTTATCCCAGCATAGGAGTCAGATGTCGTCGAGAGACAATCCCTTGTGATCGACAGAAAATTTGTGGAAACTTCCCGTCGTATTAAAGAATTGGACGGCTTTATCTTTTAGGATTCCGATATTGATATCCTTGGCTTGACGCTTCACTTCATAGAAGGTCACCCTCTGTTCCAGTTCGTCGGCGGCGATAATGTCTATCTCATTTTCGCCCTTTCTGTCCCACCATGAAGCGATGCGGGTAAACTCTTCGCTCTCTATCATTACAGCTCTGAAGTATCTTTCCAATACTCTGCCACTGTAAGTGGTATAGTCTTTCTCCATCAAAGCCTTCAGTTTGCCGTTTGCACCGACCTCCAGCATATAGGAGTATTTATATATGTACCTGAACCATACGCGCAGGAAATTGTCCTCTATCTGGTAACGGATATTGCGATTGCTCTTCTGAAACATTGGCATATTTCGGGAAATAAGAGAGTAGTCATTCTCTAATTTGGTGATATATCCCGCCAATTCCGTCTTCATGATGCTTTCCAATTCGCTGCGGGTGGTATGACCAGAAGCAATGAGTTGCAGAATTTCAAAGTAGCGAGTATAGTCTCTGCCAAATTCCTCTATCAGCAGATTCTTGCCTTCATTGATGAAATAGGAGTTTTTGCAGACAAATTTCTCCATCATCAGAGTCTTGTTGGTGGCTCCAGAGTCCATCATCATCTCGACATATTCCGCCACTCCTCCAGTATAGAGATAGAGAGCGAGCAGATCTTCTGCCGTAAATGAAGGATTATAGCAGGCGAGAATCTCCCTGATAGTGGAAGGAGGAAAGGCTGTTACCTTTATCTCTCCAGTCTGGCGACCGTACAGAGGTTCTTTGCTGCCCTTGAATATCACGTTCATTAGCGAATATATAGATCCGCAGACCACCAGATTGATATGCGCTTCAGCCTTGTTCAGGTCCCAGATTTTCTGCATATCAGAGAATACAGACGGATTGACACGTTTGAAATCCTGAAACTCATCTATGACAACGGTCAGATGGCGTGTCTTGGAAAGCTGCATGAGAAATCTGAATATGTCAGCAAAGCGAGACACTTCTCCGAGGATTGGAATCTGCAATTTTTCCGTTATCTCAGTTATAAAGTCCTTGCATAGCTCTGCCTCCGACTTTCTTGCTACAAAGAAGTAAAGCATATCGCTGACATCCTCGTAGGCTTTCAGCAGCAAGGAGGTCTTGCCGCTACGTCTGCGACCAGTGACAATGGTGAAGCGTGCGGTGTGCTCTGACAGACGATTCGTCTCCTGTAGCTCTGATATTTCCTTATTTCTTCCAAAGAATTTCATGCTTTTCTCTTATGATTTGGTTTGCTTTATTTCCGAAACGGCGGTTTCCGAAACGGCGGTTTCGAATGCAAAGATAGTCAAAAAACATTGTAAGTCAAAATATTCCGCTATCTTTTTGTTTTCACATAGCTAAGTTTTTAGTGGGTGACAAATAAGTTTTGAGACCGATAATCACCCACCTGCGCCAGAAACAGCAAACTACAACACCACCCAACTACAATAAAACGACGAAACAATTTTGCTGTTTAATGGAAAATGCGTACCTTTGCACGAACTAATAATTATCAGACAATGGAAAAGATACAGAATGCTTTCGCAGAAAAACTGCTTGCCGTAAAGGCTATCAAGTTGCAGCCTAACGACCCATTCACATGGGCTTCTGGCTGGAAGTCACCTATTTATACAGATAATCGCAAGACATTGGCTTACCCAGAGCTTCGCTCTTTCGTCAAGCAGGAGCTGGTTCACCTCATCCACACTGAGTTTCCTGAGGCTGAGGCTGTAGCTGGCGTTGCCACAGGAGCCATCGCTCAGGGCGCACTCGTCGCTGATGAGCTTGGTATGCCTTACTGCTATGTGCGTCCAAAGCCAAAGGATCACGGTATGGGCAATCAGATAGAAGGCACTCTCCCTGAAGGTGCCAAGGTGGTAGTGGTGGAAGATCTCATCTCCACAGGCGGTTCTTCCCTCAAGGCTGTCGATGCTCTTCGCAAGGCAGGATTTGAGATTGTCGGCATGGTAGCAAGCTATACATACGGCTTCCCTGTAGCAGAAGAGGCTTTCAAGGCAGCAGGTGTGCGTCTGATTACTCTCTCCGACTACGAGCATACCACTGCTATCGCAGCCAAGACAGGCTATATTCAGGAGGAAGACCTCGCCGTTCTCGCTGAGTGGCGCAAGAGTCCTGACACCTGGAAGCAGTAGGAGGTGGTTGTTGGTTGTTGGTTTTCTGTTGTTGGTGTTTGGTAGCATCCCGCCCCCGTGTCCGGCGCGTCACCGCCCGATAACCCACAACCGACAACCAACAACACATTTTGCAATCTCCACTAATCAAAAAGAGTGCTTTTGATTATAAAAAGCCATAAAATGTATCATATTGGAATACAAGTGATTATTTTTTTTCATAAATTTACGGTGGAATAGTTATGTTTAACTTATAAAACCTTATTATTATGAAAATCGGTATTCCAAAAGAAATCAAGAACAACGAGAGCAGAGTAGGCATGACACCTGCCGGAGTAGCAGAACTGATTCGCCATGGACACCATGTTGTGGTGCAGCACACAGCCGGAGAAAACAGCGGATTCAGTGATGAGAAGTATGCTAAAGTGGGAGCAGAGATACTTCCAGACATTGAGTCTGTCTATAATGAGGCTGAAATGATAATCAAGGTAAAGGAACCTATCGAGAAGGAATATAAGTTGATAAAGAAAGGTCAACTCGTGTTTACCTACTTCCACTTTGCCTGTGATCGCAAGCTTACTGATGCAATGATAGAGAGCGGTGCCGTGTGTCTGGCTTACGAGACAGTGGAGACCGACAACCACAGACTTCCGCTTCTCATCCCTATGAGCGAAGTGGCAGGAAGAATGGCTACGCTCAATGGCGCCTACTATCTGCAGAAGACAAAGGACGGCAAAGGAAAGCTCATCAGCGGAGTACCGGGCGTTGACCGCACCAAGGTGCTGATATTAGGCGGTGGAACCGTGGGTGAAGCGGCTGCAAGAATGGCTTGCGGACTCGGCGCTGACGTGTGGATTACGGATATATCATTGCCTCGCCTCCGCCAACTCGAAATGGAATTGCCGGTGAATGCACATACGCTATACTCCACAGAGCACAATATCAAGATGATGCTCCCTGACATCGACATCGTAGTGGGCAGCGTACTCGTCCCTGGCGACAAGGCTCCGCACCTCATCACTAAGTATATGCTCAAGATGATGCAGCCGGGAACGGTGCTCGTCGATGTGGCAATCGACCAGGGTGGATGCTTTGAGACCTCACACCCTACCACCCATTCCGACCCTGTATATATCGTTGACGACATCGTACACTATGCTGTAGCAAATATTCCGGGAGCGGTGCCAAACACATCTACCATGGCTCTCACCAATGCCACACTGCGCTATGCCCTCGCCCTGGCAGACAAAGGCTGGCAGAAAGCATGCAAGGACGACCCTGCACTCTATAGGGGTCTCAACATCGTCGATGGCAAGGTGACCTATCAAGCCGTGGCTGATGTATTCGGATTGCCATACGAACCAATCGCGCTTTGATAGTTCCAGAAGTCCGTATTATGCAGGCTTTTTAACGGTTGTTAATACTTTTTCCTGCACTTTTTCGGAAAAATATATTTGGCTCTTCGCAATTTTTGGTGCATAATGCCCAACTGCAGAATTCTTTAAGAAAGTTTTACATAAAATGTTAGCGACTGTTCCCCAAAAAGATGTAATTTTATTAGTGTCCAATAATAAAACGAC
>OLFV01000797.1_pt1 | contig 34657 bp, 27 predicted proteins | sample 1605551 | NCBI WGS metagenome assembly OLFV01 (sample SAMEA3888922, study PRJEB22519) | human gut metagenome | biome: human gut; feature: human-associated habitat; material: faeces | place: Denmark | collected 2011 | reverse complement strand
CTGCGGGTCAGAACACAGTGTCTGGCCGGCAGATATTTTCAAGAGCAAAACGCTCTAGAGCTCTCCAGCGATGAGCGGCGAGTTTCGCCGCAGCGCCCCGGTCAGCACCAGCAGGCCGGATATGCCCATGCCCCAGTAACCGAATACGGGGTTTCCGGTTATGGCGGCGCTCAGTCCCAGTACTCCTCCGCAGGCCACAGCCAGTACGGAGATGCCGGGCGCGGGTCTGCGTCCGGCGGGCAGGAGCATGCCGCAGAATACCGGAGCGACCACGCCGCTGACGTAAATATCGTTGGCCATGAGCAGGAGATCAAGAATGCCGTGCCCGCGCGCGGCCAGCATGCAGGCGGCAAGGCCGAGCAGCAGCGTGGCCGCGCGGCAGAGGCCGACGCCTCCCCTTGCGCGCGGGGGCAGAAGGTCATTGCACAATACGGTGGAAGCCGTGATCAGGCAGGAATCCGCCGAGGAGAGCACGGCGCTGAGCAGAGCCAGCAGCAGAACAAGCGAGGCCCAGGCGGGCATGCGTTCCAGGGCGGAAGTCAGCACGGCATCCGGCGCGCAGTCCGGCGGCACAAATCCCCGGCAGGCAAGGCCGATTGCCGTGATGAGCACGGCGCAGAGCAGCAGTCCGGCCACGCCGATGCGGCAGCCCGTCACCGCACTGCGGGTATCCCTGGCGCTGAGGATACGCCCGAAGAGCATGGGGCAGACCACATAACTGCCGCCGATCACGGCCATGAAATAGCCGAGACGGGCCGGAGGAAAGGATTCATTGACCAGTTCGAGCGGCACGGTCCGCAGCGCCGGAGGCTCCCGGAAAAGCAGGAAGGCGCAGGCCGTGGCCAGCCCGGCCAGCAACATGGCGAATTGCGGCACGTCACTGCGGATGACTGCGGCCTGCCCGCCCAGCAGGGCATAGAGGACAATAAGCCCCGCCCCCGCGATAAGCGCGGTTTCGGGCGCAAGCCCGGTCAGGGAGGAGGTGAGTCTGCCCATGGCCGTAAACTGTGCGGCCAGAATGGCCAGCCAGGCGGGCACGATGACTGCGGCGACCAGCCTGCGGGGAGAAAGGATCGGGCGGGGAAGAGACGCTGTACTCTCACGGCCCAGAAAGGCGTCGACCATTTCCGGCATGGTATGCGCGCCGCTTTCCCGCACTTTCTTTGCCAGAAACAGGGTCAGGACAAACAGTCCGCACGCCCCGCCGCCCAGCCACCAGAATGCGGGTGTTCCCGCCTGCCAGGCCAGCCCGGCCATACCCAGCGTGGCGGAACCGCCCACGCAGGAGGCAATGATGGAGATGCCCACCTGCCACGGCCCGGAGGCCCGGCTGTTGACGAAAAAGGCGTCGCGCCCGCTTTTCGCGCGGGATTCGCGCAGAGCCTCCAGCAGCCCCATGCCCAGCAGCAACGCGGCATAAACAAGAAAAAACGTCACAGGTGCACTCCTTGTTCAAAGGCCAGGCGCACGGCGCCGGTCAGCAGATCCGCATCCCCGTCTTCCGTGACGAAGGGCGGCATGACGTACACCGTGCGGCTGAAGGGGCGAATCCATACACCCTGCCGCACGAAGAAATCCTGCATTTTTTCCGTATTCACAGGGAGTTCCGTTTCCACCACGCCGATGGCTCCCAGCACACGCACGTCGCTTACCCCGTGCATGTTCCGGCAAGGAGCCAGTCCCTGGGCAAGGCGGCGCTCCAGCCGGACGACATGTTCCCGCCAGGGAAAAGCCTGCAGGGCGTCCACAGCGGCGCAGGCCACGGCGCAGGCCAGCGGGTTGCCCATGAAGGTCGGGCCGTGCATGAACGCGCCGGGCATGCCTCCGGCTTTGGGGCGGGAAACGGCGTCCGCCACGCGTTCGCTCGCCAACACGGCGGAAAGAGTCATGGTTCCGCCGGTCAGAGCCTTGCCCAGACACATGATGTCCGGGGAGATTGCCGCCCATTCCGAGGCGAAGAGGCGTCCCGTGCGCCCGAAGCCGGTGGCGATTTCATCCGCGACGAGCAGAATGTCCAGCTCATCGCACAGGGAGCGCAGGCGGCGCAGGTAGTCGGGATGGTAGAACCACATCCCCCCCGCTCCCTGGACAATGGGCTCGACGATGACGGCGGCCAGGGTTGCGGCTTCGCGCCGCAGGGTATGCTCCGTTTCCGTAAAACCTGCCGGATCAAAGACTTGATCGAAGCGGCAGGATGGGCGCTCCAGAAAGAGCTGGCGCGGCAGAATGCCGGAAAACAGGTGATGCATGCCGGTAACGGGATCACAGACGGACATGGCTCCGCAGGTATCGCCGTGGTAGGCCCCGCGCAGGGCGGCCAGACGGGTTTTGCCCGGCTTTCCCCGGGCCTGCCAGTATTGCAGGGTCATTTTGAGCGCGGCCTCCACAGCCACGGACCCGGAATCCGCGAAAAAGACCTTGTCCAGTCCGGCAGGCGCCAGTGCGAGGAGCTTTTCTGCCAGCGTCACGGCCGGCTGGTGGGTCAGACCGCCGAACATGACATGCGGCATGCGCGCGGCCTGCTCCGTCAGAGCGCGGGTCAGTTCCGGGTGGCGGTAGCCCAGGGCGGCGCACCACCAGGAGGACATGCCGTCCACCACTTCACGTCCGTCTCTCAGCCGGATACGCACGCCTGAGGTGGAGACGGCCTCCCATACCTTCGGACCCGGAGCGGCGGGCGCATAGGGGTGCCAGACATGATCCCGGTCAAAGGCCAGAAGAGCATCCGCCGCAGGATTCTGTTCCGATATTTTTTCGGCACAGGAGGAGAGCGCATGGCGCGCGGCGGCGCGCAGCAGGGCTGAAAGCCGCGCCCACGCGCTTTCCCGTTCCCCGCAGGACGGAGCGTCCAGCCCGGGCAGAAAGGGCAGATCCGCCAGCAGGGGAAAACCTCGTTCCGCGCCCTTGCGGGCCAGCACGGCGGCGTTGTCCGCCAGCAGGCACGTTTCTTCCGGGCGATCGGGCCTGGTGCGGCACAGGATCATGCCCGTCCCGCGCAGGCCCCGCGCGGCCAGCGCGTCCAATGTGAGCAGCGCGTGATTGATACAGCCCAGCTTGTTGCCCACCACCAGCAGCACGGGAAAATCCAGCGCGGCCATGAGGTCGAGCATATCTTCCTCGTCATTGAGGGGCACATGCACGCCCCCCGCCCCCTCAATGAGCGTGAAGTTTGCCTTGCAGGCCTCTGTACGGCAGGCCAGGGCGAGTTCCCGCGCATCCAGATGTTCTCCGGCTTTCCGCGCGGCGAGATGAGGGGAGCAGGCCGGGTGGAAACAGCGCAGCGCCGAAGCGCGGGGCTGTGCTGCCTCAGGAAGAGACAAGCCGCGCAAAGCCTCGATACAGCGTTTTACATCCGGCGCGGCGGGATTGCCGTCCTCTCCCGGCTCACAGCCGGTCTGCACGGGCTTGATCGCCCGCGCTTCAAAACGGTTTTCCGGATCGCTTTCCAGCCCGTATTCCAGCAGGGCGCGCAGCAGAGCCGCCGTGACCACGGTTTTTCCCGCATCGGTGTCCGTGCCGGTGATGACGCAGCCGCGCGGAGCGGCCCCGGCCGGGGTCATGAGCGGGCCCCGATGTTTTCCGCAGCGCGCAGACCGAGAGCGGCCAGCATGGCGTGATCTTCCGCAAAAGCGCGGCCCGTGGTGGTCAGGTAGTCTCCGGTCATGATCATGCCGGCCCCGGCGGCGAATACCCAGGATTGCCACTGGCCCAGCGCATGTTCCCGCCCTCCGCAGATGACGATCTCCCTGCCGGGATTCAGCAGGCGCATCAGCGCGATGCAGCGCAGAGCCTCCGCCGGAGGAAGAGGGGGCGTCCCCTCCAGAGGGGTTCCGGGAATGGCCTTCAGAAAGTTGATCGGCAGGGAATCCACGCCCTCCGCCGCCAGGGTCAGGCCCAGTTCCACGCGCTGTTCCCAGCTTTCGCCCAGACCGAAAATGCCGCAGCTGCAAACTTCCAGCCCGGCGCGGCGCGCGGCGCGCAGGCTCAGGATATCTTCCTCATAGTCATGGGTGGAGCAGATGGTGTCAAAATGGCTGGCCGCCGTTTCCAGATTGTGATGATACCGGGTGAAACCGGCCTCTTTCAGACGGCGTCCCCGTTCTTCCGTCAGCATGCCCAGCGAACCGCACAGGCGGATATCCACATTGCGGAGGATGCGTTCCGCCGCCGCGCAAAGACTGTCGAGCTCGCGCTCGTCGAGCGCCGTGCCGCTGGTGACGATGCCGAAGCGGGAAACTCCGGCGCGAGCCAGTTCTTCGGCCCGGCGCAGCAATTCATCCTCGCTCATGAGCGGGTACACGGGCGCATTGCCGCGATGATGCGCGGATTGAGCGCAGAAGGCGCAGTTTTCCGGGCAATGCCCGGATTTGGCGTTGACGATGCCGCAGCTCGCGCCCGCATCCGGGCCGAACGCCGCCCGTGCGGCGGAGGCAGCGGCCAGAATGTCGAGGTTGTCCTGTTCGGGCAGGAGGGCCAGGGTGACGGCCTCCGCCGCGTTCAGCAGGGGAAGCCGCCCGGTCGCAATGCGGTTCAGGATGGTGTGGAGAAGCGTGTGCATGAAGGGCCTTTCTTTGTGGGAGAATTTTGCGGGGAGGGGCGGAAAAGAAATTTGGACAAGCGCAGTCTCCCGGTTTAAACTGCCGGAAGGATATTGCGGTCTGATCGCTATCAGGGGTTGCCTTTAAATGTCAACTTAATTTTTTCAAAATAAGGTTTACAATATGTCCGATACTCTGTCCTGCGCGCAGTCCGGCCCTGCGGACGCATCTACCAGGGATCGCATTCTGGCGCTGCTGCGCGAGGCCGCTTCCGGAACGGGAGAAGGCTGGCGTTCCGGCGAGGAAATTTCCGCCCTGCTCGGCCTGAGCCGGGCCGCCGTGAGCAAGCATGTGCGGACGCTGCGCGGACGCGGTTTTCTCATTGATGCGGTTCCGCGCCGGGGGTACAGGCTGCTTGCGGAAAGCGGGGACTTTTCTGCGGAGGCCGTGATGTCCGGCCTGCGTTCCCGTCTGCTCGGACAAGGGGACTGGATTTGGCTGGAGGAGACGGATACCACCAACAACGTGGCCGCGCGGGCGGCAATGGACGGTGCGGAGGAAGGGAGCGTCGTCGTCGCGGGCAGGCAGTCTTCGGGCAAGGGCCGCAAGGGCCGCTCCTGGTTTTCCGCGCCCCGCAGTCTGGCGTTTACGATTGTTCTGCGACCCTCCCGCGCGGGTGCGGCGGAGGTGACGCATATGGCCCTGAGGGCAGTATGCGATGCGGTATGCGAGATTACGGGCCTGGAGCCGGAGCTCAAGGAACCCAACGATGTGCTGCTGGACGGGCGCAAGATCTGCGGCGTGCTTGCGGAAAGCGGACACCGGGCGGACGAGCTGGAATGGATGGTCATCGGCATCGGCGTCAACGTGAACGCCCGGGCGGAGGATTTTGCCCCGGAAATCCGTGACCGGGCGGGTTCGCTGCTGATTTCGTCAGGGCGGGCAGTGGATCGCGCAAGGCTGCTGCGGCGTATTCTGGAACGCCTGGATGATTGCTATCTTGCGGCGGAGGGGCGGCTTGTGCCGACCCTTGAATGAGGATAAGTCGGGGCTTCGCCCCATCCCCTGCCGGGGGAGAGAATCTCCCCCGGCCCCTCATAATTATATCGTGTTATGTCTGGAGGAGATGCAGGACGTACTGCACCCGCATTGCCCGTCACCTGCCCGAAGGGAGACAGGGAGTGTATTGGAGCCGATTTATTCTCAGAATAAATCGGCTCCAATACATAAGGGAAAACGCTATGCCGGCAGCCCGGCGCGTTCAGCCATACGTACCCCTATTGCGAAGGCGTGCCGCAGAACTTCGGGAAAATGCTCTTCCCGATGCCGCTTTTTATCCGTTTCGGAAAAACGTTCCGCCATGTATTTGGAATAGTCATCAAATTGCACTGTATTGCAGACGGACAGGATTTCCGGCCCGGAAAAGATCCGGGCGACAAAAGTTTCCATGGGGGAGAGGAGCGCCGGAAGCTTGAATCCTGCCATGTCCGTTTCCGTGATGTTCATGGTATAGACAAAGGCCGTGGGCATGCGCTTCGGCGCAAGGGAAGAATAGGCCGCATCGTAGACGATAAAGGGGAAAAGCAGGCGTTCCAGCAGTGCCCGCAACGCCCCGCTCACACCCATGAAGTAGATCGGACTGCCGAAGATGATGCCGTCCGCATCAGCCAGCTTTTCCAGAAGAGGGGGCAGGCCGTCCCGCACAGCGCAGCGGCCGTACGAGGCTCCGCCTTTTCGCTTGCAGGCAAAGCAGCTGCGGCATCCGGTGAAGTCAAGATCGTACAGATGAACAAGTTCTGTCCCCGCGGCGGGAAGCAGGCTGTGCACACCTTCCAGCGCTTTTTTCAGGACTTCGGCCGTGTTGCCCTTCTTGCGCGGACTGCCATTAATCGCGTAAAAATTCATGTCTGATGCTCCTTGCAGATCGGAATGTTTCAATCCGATGAAAAAAGTCCGGGTCAGGCATATCTATTCTCCCGGATGGAGCAAAAGACAAGTACGCAGTTTTTTCTGTCCTGAAATGGAGAGGTAAGCCTTCTGCTTGAGCGGCAACCTTGATGGAGGACTTGGTGGATATGGAGAATCTTGGTTACAGCCTTCGTTTGCCGGAAGGCAATATTTACGATGCTCCCTGTCCGCTCTTGCGCACGCTTTCCGTCATCGGCGGCAAATGGAAGTTACCCTTGCTTTGGCATATCGCGGACTATACCGAAGCGGGGAGCGGAGTGCGTTACAATGCTCTGAAACGAGCCGTACACGGGATTACCAACACCATGCTGAACAAGTGCCTGGCCGAACTTGAGCGGGACGGCCTGATTCTCCGGGAAGAACAGGGAAAAAGGCCTCTGCATGTGGAATATCGCCTGACCGAACGTGGCCGGGCTCTCCTGCCTGCCCTGCGGGAACTGTATGTATGGGGGCAGGGGCTGCCGGAAAAGACGTCAGGGGAGTGAACCGGAAGCCGACATTGTTTTTGGGCGTTTTGTTATTGAAAATATCTGCCGGCCAGGATCCCATGTTCCGGCCCGCAGTTTCCACGCCGTCGCGCGGCTTCAGTCTCGCCCCGCTCGACTGAAGGAGAGCATTTCATAAGCAAAATGCTCCAGGGCGTTTTGCTGTTGGTATCCGTAGGCCCCCGCGGTTTTCAGGTATTCCGCCGGAAGCTGACGCGGACGACAAGGCCCCCGTCCGGGGCATTTTCCAGAGTGACATCCCCTCCGTGCTGGCGGGCCATGGTCCGCACGATGGCCAGGCCCAGCCCGTTGCCGCCGGTGTTCCTGTTGCGGGAAGGCTCCAGACGGTAGAAAGGCTGGAAGACCTTTTCCTGCTGCTCTTCGGGAATGCCGGGGCCGTGATCCCGGATGATGACCGTAAGCCTGTCGGGTCTGTCTTCCACGTCCATTTCCACACGGGCGGGGGAGCCGTCCGCTCCGCCGTAGCGCACGGCGTTGTCCAGCACGTTGTCAAGGCAGCGTTTGACGCTCAGCGGTCTTGCCCGCAGCGGAGCGAGATTCTCCAGCTTGGCCGGGTCAACGATGCGCACGTTCTGTCCCATGTCCTGCCTGTCTTCCTCCAGACTTTCCAGCAGAGCGGCCATGTCCAGGGGGGCCTGTTCCTCGGAGGAGGAACCTCTCGCCAGATCGATGGTGGTATCCATGAGCCGCTGGAGTTCGTTCATGTCCTTCTGGAGGGGAAGGCGCGCCTCCTCGTCCAGACTCTCCACCCGGAGGCGCATGCGGGTGAGCGGGGTGCGCAGATCGTGGGAAACCGCCGCCAGGGTGCTCTCGCGATCGGCGATGAAATCCCGGATGCGGCGCTGCATGCGGTTGAAGGCTCTGGTGGCCTCGCGCACCTCGCGCGGGCCGCATTCCTCCAGCGGCGGCGTGCCGGGAAGATCCCGGCCCAGCTTGTCCGCCGCGTCGGCCAGACGGCGCAGGGGACGGGCGATGAGCCAGAACGCCAGAATGCTGATGGCCACAAAGAACAGTTCCACCAGAATGATGCCGCTGATGGGAAAACTCGGAACAGAGGGCAGATGGGGGATTTCATCCTCGAAGAGAACCCATGTGCCGTCCTCGAGCGGCATGGCGGCCGTCAGGAGGCAGGCTGTTCCGTTGCGGGGCGGTTTCATGCGCAGGGTACGGTAGAGGGATGCCTTCATGCTTTCCAGCGCCGTGGGCATCTTGAGTTCGTGTACGGTCGCCAGGGCGGGGCCGTCGGGCATCGTATCAAGTTCACCCTCGCGGCGCAGGCGGGCGCGCGGCGGGTTGCGGGTTTCCTCCAACTGCAGATTGATATAGGTGCGCAGAAGCCGGCTTGCCTGATCCCTGAAATCTGAGGGCGGAGCGGGCAGTTCCGGCTGACCGGGCAGCAATATCCCGCGCAGACCCCGGTAGTGAAGGCGCTGCAGCAGTCCGGCCCTCTCGTCCTTGCGGGCAGCCTCCAGCAGCAGGACGGAGTCGGTCATGCGGCGGGCACGATCGGCCATGAAGTTGCGCAGAAAGAAATACTGCCGGGTATGATCGGCGAAGAAGGAACTGAACAGCAGCAGAGCCAGAAATGCGGCGGAAAAGGTGAATACCAGCTGTCCGACCAGGCTTTTCGGTACCAGGATGGCGCGCAGCCTGGCCGCGAAGGAGCAAAGCCGGCTCATGCTCCGGCCCATTCCGCGCCGGAGGAGGCTGTCACGCCCTCCGGAACGACATCGGCGGCAAATACATAGCCGTCGCCGCGCACGGTCTTGATCAGCCCGCCCTCGCGGCCCTTGTCCCGCAGACGGGCGCGCAGACGGCAGATCTGTACGTCGAGACTGCGGTCAAAGGGGCTGCGTTCGGCTTCCCTTCCCTGCCCCTGTTCCTGCAGAAGCTCCCGGCTCAGGACCTGACGGGGATGTTCCAGCAGCAGTTGCAGCAGGCGGAATTCCGCTCCGCTCAGATTGACCACCATGCCTTCCGGATCCCGCAGATGGCGCGCGGTGAGATCAAGCGTCCAGCCGTTGAAGCGATAAGCGCGGCACTGGGGTTCTCCCCTGGCGGAGGAGCTTCCTCCGGAACGGCGCAGCACGGCGCGGATGCGGGCCAGCAGTTCGCGCGGCTCAAAGGGTTTGACCACATAGTCGTCCGCGCCCAGTTCGAGGCCGACCACACGATCCGTGGCTTCTCCCAGCGCGGTGAGAAAAATGACGGGAGTGTCCGGTTCGTTCGCGTCCCGGCTTTTTGCGCGCAGTTCGCGGCACAGTGAAAGACCGTCCTCGCCGGGCATCATGATGTCCAGCACAAGCAGATCGAAAGAGTTCTGAGTCAGCTTCCGGCGCATTTCCGCGCCATCGGCCGCGCTTTCCACCGTGAAACCGTGCTTGCGGAGATAATCGGCCAGAAGATCGCGGATGTCGATGTCGTCGTCCACGACCAGGAGGCGGAAGCCGTCGCCGTGACTCTGCGTGAGGGAAGGAGTATCCGGCATGGTGTCTCCTTTTGCTGGATGTTCGATTTGAACGCGGAAGAGGCGGAGGAAGGGGGCATCCGCATGCCTCGGTATTATATTAGCACAGGATGCGGCCATGCCGCCAGTTCCGAAATGTAACAAAGTCTGACGGGGAGCCGTTTTCACGCAAGGCATGGTTGACGCTTAAGCCTGCGGGGAGCTAGTCTGCGTGAAAACCGATTTGTCCTGTTGCCGGGTGACATTGAGCGGAGTCCTCCGCGCATTCCGGCGGCGCAAGATTTGATCATGTTCCGAACAAGACCGTTTTCGTATATGCAAGGGTGGATGCATGAGTGAAGTTTCTCAGAAAAAGGAAGCCTTTTTCGCCCAGTACCCGCCAGGGTTCGGCACGCTGCTGCTCGGGCTGTGGATCTGCAATCTGTTCGCTCCCTTTCTCGTTTCCGGGGTAACCGCCATTCTGCCTTCCATGGGGGCGGATTTGCAGGCCAGGGCCGTGCATCTTTCCCTGGTCATGGTCGTGTACGCTCTGGGGCAGGTCATTTTCAGCACCATCGGTGGGCGCTTCGGCAGCCTGTGGGGGCTGAGGCGGATACTGCTGGCATCGGTATGCGTTTTCACCGTGGTTTCCGTAAGCACGGGCTTTGTGCCCGATGTGGATACGCTGCTGGCTCTGCGCTTTCTTCAGGGCGCGTGCGCGGCGACCATCTCCAGTTGCTGCACGGCCATCGGGATGCGCATGGCCCCGCCTGCCCGGCGCGGGCAGGTCATAGGCATCATGACCTCGGCGGTATATCTCGGCCTGACCCTCGGGCCGCTTATCGGCGGCGGAGTGGCCACGGTGGTGGGCTGGCGCTGGCTCTTTTTCGGCATTCTGCCCCCCGGCGCGGCGGTGTGGTGGATCCTGCGCCGCAATATCCGGCAGGAATGGACGGACGCCGCCGGAGAAAAGCTGGATGTGCCCGGCGCGTTGCTGCTGTCTTTCGGTCTGGGCTGCATCGCATTCGGCGGCGGCTGTTACGGAGTGGCCCCGGCCATGCTCTGGCTGCTTCTGCCGGGGGCGCTGTGCATGGCCGTTTTTTTCTGGTGGCAGTGGCGCGCCTCCAGTCCGATAGTGGATATGCGCATGTTCCGTGAATCACCGGGGCTGCTGACGGGATTGCTGGCCATGTTCGTGAACTACGGTTCCACCATGGGCATGGTGTTCTTTCTTTCCCTTTACCTGCAGGAAGTGCGGGGCTTCACGCCGTTTCACGCCGGGCTGTGCATGATGGTGCAGAGCTTCGCGCAGGTGCTGGCTTCTCCGAGCGGGGGCAGACTGGCGGATCGTTTCGGGGCCGAGCGCATATCCGCGCTGGGCATGCTGCTGTGCGGTCTGGGGATTCTGGGGGTGGCCATGCTGGGCAAGACCACGCCGCTTGCATGGATGGTGATGTCCCAGATTCTGCTGGGCACGGGCATGGGGACTTTCGGCGCTCCCAACACGGTGGCCACGCTGGGGCAGGTGCCCGCGCGGCATCTTTCCGTGGCGTCGGGCATCATGGGCAGCATGCGCACCATGGGAGGACTGCTCAGTCAGGTGATCATCGCGTTCATGCTGGGCTGGTTCATGGGCGACAGCCCCATTGCGCCCGAACATGCGGACACCTATCTGCTCACCATGCGCACCACGCTGATCTGTTTCGGCATACTCAATATCTGCGGCCTGTGCATAGGATTGAGGCGTCTGGCCGGAACGCCTCCGCCCGGAGGCGTTTCGCGAGGGGGGCGGCTCTGAGGACTCCGGAAGCCGCTTATCCGCCGAACATCTCCCTGAACACGCCGTGTTCGTAAAGAATTCTGACGCCGATTCCGAGCAGGGCGATGCCGCCCGCAGCTCCTGCCCAGCAGCGCACGCAGCCTGTGCGTCCGAGGCGCGCCCCCAGCAGCATGCCTCCGAGGCTGATCAGCGCGCAGACCACGCCGATGACCAGCGCGGGGACTGCGATGGGCAGATGCAGAAGGGAAAAGGAAAGCCCCACGGCCAGAGCGTCGATGCTGGTGGCCACGGCCAGAAGCAGCAGCGTCATGCCTGAGGTGGGATCCTTCGCCTCGACCCTTTCATCTCCGCCGGAAAACGCTTCGCGCAGCATGTTGAAACCGACAAAGACAAGCAGAGCGAAGGCAATCCAGTGATCCCAGCGTTCAATGAGGCGGCGCACGCTGAGGCCGAGCAGCCATCCGGCCGCGGGCATGGCGGCCTGGAACAGGCCGAAGGCCAGCGGCATGCGCAGCAGTTGGGCCGGGCGTGGCCTGCCCAGCGTGATGCCCGCCGCGATGGAGACGGCCAGTGCGTCCATGGCCAGAGCCGCGGCCAGGGCGAGAAGTTCGGGGAAGGACATTGCGAGGATACTCCGGATAAGGGCTGCAGGTTCATTTTCTTTACCGGAGGACGGTCCGGCGGGCAAGCGCTTGTGGCTGTGCCCGATATGTGCTAGCTTCCCGAAAAGCTGGCCGAGCGAAGATTTCCGGCCTGAAACACCCCTCCCAGAGCATTTTGCTGTTGAAATGCTTCAACAATACCCTATCAAAGATTCCCTTGTGGTTTGAAAACCTCCCCCCTTCAGGGAGAAAAGCTCTGTTGACAAAACGGCGAAGCCGATGAAATCCTTTTCCGCAATTCCTTGCCGTCAGGAAGGGGCAATCCGTACGCCTCCTGTCCGTCGGCCGCGGAGTCAGCCGTCGGATGGGGTGACTGTGGATTGAAGCATGGTCCGGATTTTGCGCATATCCGGGGAGGAACCATTCGGAGCCGGATCTTTTTTCGAGGCCGCCCGCTTCGGCAGCGGCCCGCGCCGGATGCGCGCCGTCTTTCCGTGTGACTTGTTCAGATGAGTTGTCCGGCCGGAAGGCCGCCCCCGCCCGGGGAATATATTCAAGGAGTTCACATGCCGGAACGGCATCTTACCGTCACCCCTCTGGGGGGACTTGGAGAAATAGGCCTGAACTGCCAGAAGTGGGAGTGCGGCCAGGGCTCTGTGCTGGTCGACTGCGGCCTCATGTTCCCCGATGATTCGCAGATGGGCGTGGATGTCGTCATTCCGCTGTTCAATTCCCTGTTCGCGGAGGGTGAACGTCCGCTGGGCGTGGTGCTGACGCACGGACATGAGGATCATATCGGCGCTCTTCCCTGGATGGTTTCGCAGTACAAGGGCATGCTGTCCAATCCTCTGCCCATCTATGGTTCTCCGTTCACGCTGGCGCTGGTGGAACACAAGCTCACCGAACACGGCCTGCTGGATCGCGTGGATCTGCGGCCGGTCGGTCCGCATGAACGGGTGCGGCTGGGCAGTCTGGACTTTCTCTTCAGCCCGGTATGTCATTCCATCCCCCAGGGGTACGCGCTGCTGGTGGATACCCCGGTGGGGAAGGTCGTGCATACCGGCGACTTCAAGCTGGACGACGAGCCGCTGGGCGAGGCGTCCACCCTGTGCGAGGATATTGCCGCCTTTGCCGGAAGCGAGGGTATCCGCCTGCTGCTGGCCGATTCCACCAATGTTGAAGTGGAAGGGCACTCCCGTCCTGAACGCGAGGTGCGCGATACCCTGAGGGAGATTTTCACGGAGGCGGAGGGACGCATTTTCATCGCGCTGTTTTCCAGCCATATCGACCGCGTGCGCATCGTACTCGAGCTGGCGGGGGAAACCGGGCGTTCCGTACTGGTCAGCGGGCGCAGTCTGGCTTCCAATATTGAAAAGGCCGTGAATCTCGGTCTGCTGGAAAAGCCGGAGAGGCTCTATACCGAACAGGAAGGGATTTCCGAGGCCGAGGCGTCGCGCACGGTGATTCTTGCCACCGGCACACAGGGGGAACCGCTTTCCGCCATGACCCGCATTGCCAACGGCGAGCATCGTCAGCTGGCGCTGCATGAGGGGGACACGGTGATCATGTCCTCCCGCGTGATCCCGGGCAACGCGCGGGCGGTGTCCCGCGTGGTGAACCAGATGTACCGGCAGGGAGCGAAGGTATACCACGGATCATGGCGCACCATTCATGCCACGGGGCACGCCTGCCGGGAGGAACTGCGAACTGTCCTTGAGCTTGTGCGTCCCGAGTGGTTTGTCCCCGTGCACGGCGAGTATCGCAATCTTGCCCTGCACGCGCAGCTTGCCAGGGACTGCGGGGTTGATCCTTCCCGCGCGCTGGTGCTGGAGGATGGGCATCCCTTTACCCTGACCCCGGATGACCTGGTGCTGGAAAAGCCCGTGCCCGTGGAATCCGTGCTGGTGGACGGCAAGGGCGTGGGCGACGTGGGCCGCCTTGTCCTCAAGGAACGCCGTCTTCTCGGCAGTGAGGGCGTGGTTATCGTGGCTCTGGTCATTGCCGGGGATACGGGAGAAGTGCTGTACGGGCCGGAAATGATTTCCCGCGGTTTCGTCTTCGAGCAGTTGTACGAGCATGTGCTTGAGGATTCCAAGTGCCTGGTGCTGGATCAGCTTGAGGATATGGCTCCGCATGAGTATGATCGTCTGCAGGAGCGGATACGTTCCAGCATGCGCCGTTTCTTCCGCGACGTGCTGGGCCGCGATCCCGTGGTGCTGCCGGTGGTTTCCGTGGTTTGAGCCTTGTCGTTCCGGCGGTGTTTCATGCGCATTCTTCGTGTCCGTTACCGGGAGCGTTCCTCCGGCGGAGGCGAACGGTCTGCACCTCAAGTTTTCGAGCATTGCGCCGAAATAGAGCATTTTGATGGCGAAATGTTCTGCGGAGTCGGGCGGAGCGAGACTCCGCCGCGACGCCGGAGCAGCCGCAATTCACTTGCGGCGTTAAGCTCCGATGGAGGCGTGAAGCCTGCGAGCCGGAACACAGGGTCTGGCTGGCAGATACTTTCAAGAACAAAACGCTCTAGGATGTTGTTGAAACACGTGGAGGCACTGTCATGACTCAATCCTTTGCCCATCCCGCTCCGGAAGACGGCCGGAATGCCGGAAGTGCGGATCCTCATGCCAAGCGTCAGGAAAAAGACGAGAATCTGATCCAGCTGGTCACGTTCCGGCTGGGGGATGAGGAGTTCGGCGTTAAAATTCTGGTGGTGAACGAAATCATCAGGCTTGTCCAGATTACGCAGGTGCCCAATGCGCCGGAGTTCATCGAAGGGGTGATCAATCTGCGCGGCAAGGTTTTGCCCGTGATGGGGCTGCGCAAGCGGTTCCGCATGCCGGAAAGGGAGCTGGACGACAATTCGCGCATTATTGTGATGGAACTGAACCACAACGTGGTGGGTTTTCTGGTGGATGCCGTGTCCGAGGTGCTGCGTATTCCCGAAAGCACGGTGGAACCGGCCCCGGCCGTGGTGGCGGGCATCGGCTCCGAGTATATCGAAGGCGTGGGCAGACTGGATGATCGCCTGCTGATCCTGCTGGATCTGGAGGCCCTGCTGGGCAATACCGGGAAGGAAGCGCACTGATGCGCCGCGGTGGCGGCGATGTCCGGGGCAGGGAACCACGCAAGTGAACCGCGGCTGCTCCGGCGGCGCGGCGGAGTCTCGCTCCGTTCGACTCCGGGAGCATTTTCAAGGCGAAAATGCTCTCATACTCCGACATAAAGGGGAATGACCATGTACAGTCTTGCCGGCAAGGTGGCCGTGGTCACGGCTTCCACCAGGGGAATCGGCCGTGCCTGCGCGGAAATGCTGGCCGAAAACGGGGCGACGGTCTTTGTCGCCGCGCGGAATGAGGAGTCCGGAAACGCCGTGGCCGCGAGCATGAGCGAGCGGGGATGGAAAGCGCGGTTCGTGCGCTTTGATGCGGAGAAACCGGAAGACTGCGCGCGGATCATGGAAAGCGTCGCGGAACGGGAAGGGCGGCTGGATATTCTCGTCAACAACTATGGTTCAACAGATGTCGCCAGGGACAAGGACCTGGTTGGCGGAGACAGCGAGGCCTTTTTCCGTATTGTCCGTTCAAATATCCAGAGCGTATATCTGACCTGCAAGCATGCGGTTCCGCATATGATCCCCACGGGCGGCTCGATCATCAACATTTCCAGCATTGGCTCCGTAGTGCCGGATCTGAGCAGGCTGGCATACGGCGTTTCCAAGTCGGCGGTCAACTGGCTGACAAAGAACATCGCGCTTCAGTATGCCCGCCACAATATCCGCTGCAACGCGGTGCTGCCGGGCCTGATTGCCACGGATGCGGCCATGAGGAACATGTCCGACGAGTTCAGGGAGCTTTTTCTCAGGCATGTTCCGCTGGGGCGCGTGGGCAGGCCGGAGGATGTTGCTGCCGCCGTCCTGTACTACGCCAGTGACGCGTCTTCCTATGTGACGGGCATGATCCATGAAGTGGCCGGGGGCTATGCGCTGGGAACGCCGCAGTATGCCGACTTCGCGGGCATGGCGGAGCAGAGCCGCTGACAGCGTTCGGACCCTTTCGGGGCGGGATGCCGCCGGCGGAGAGCCTGCGGGGAAGAACGGAGGACTTTCTCAATCACGATATGTTTTCGGACGGATTCCCTCATGAGCATTTCCCTTTTGCGCTCCTGTCTTGTGTGTATTCTCGCGGGTGTCGTCGTGTGCGCCACGGCGCGGTTCGGCGCTTCACCGGCATCAGCCGAAGTGCCGGTCGACACCCTGTATTACAACGGTGTCATATACACCATGACGGAAACGCCCCGTGAGGCGGCGAACGCGAACGCCCCCCGCACGGTGGAGGCCGTGGCCGCGCGCGGCGGGCGGATACTTTTCACGGGAACGGCGGAAGAAGCCCGGAAGAGAGGATACTTCCGGACGGCGCGCCGTGTCGTCGACCTGAAGGGAAAAAGCATGCTGCCCGGATTTGTGGACGGGCACGGGCACTTTCCCGAACAGGGGCAGTATGATCTGTATGAGATAAATCTGAACAGTTTTCCTCTGGGGGCGATGTCCTCGATTGAGGATTATCAGCGCGTGCTGGGCGCGCGCTGTGCGGCCGTCCGTCCGGGCGAATGGGTGATAGGCTGGGGATACGATGACAGTTCCATCACGGACAGGCGGCACCCCACCCGTGAGGACATCGACGCGGTCTGTCCCGACAATCCCGTGTACCTGAGACATATTTCCGGCCACATGGGGGTGGCGAACTCACAGGCGCTGGAACAGGCCGGGATTACGCCCGCCAATCCGGAAAAGCTGCATACCGAAGGAGTGGTCAGGGACACGCAGGGGCGTGCAGCAGGGCTGCTCATGGAAACCAGGGCGATGGGGCTTGTCACGTCGCTGCCGGATTTTCCCGTGCCCGATCCCCTGAAGAGTCTGGCGCGGGCCAGCCATGTGTACGCGGCGGCAGGCGTGACCACGGCGGATCAGGGCGCTTCCATGCTTTCCGCGCATCTGCCTCTGTTCCGGAACGGGCTGGCCCGGAAGGCGCTTCCGCTGCGCGTGGTGTTGCATCCTCTCGCCGTATATGAGCTTGTCAGTCCCGGCGGAGGCGTGATCGACGCTGCGGGATGGATGAACCGCGCCGCGCTGGGCTGGCGCGATGCTGCCTCCCGAAGTTCCTCCGAAGGGGATGAACTGCGCTTCAGCGACGCCTCGGGCGCGGTGAAAAGCGGCGAAGACATTACCCGTCTCCCCGTCAGAATATACGGCATGGACGCGCGGGGAGAAGTCCGCCTTGAGGGGGAGGTCCCCATTCCCGGAGAACTGCCTTCGGGCATGCTGTTTCTGGGAGCCTGGAAGCTGCTTTTTGACGGTTCTCCGCAGGGATATACGGCCTGGCTGAAGGCTCCCGGATATTATGACTGGGGAACGTACACTGCGGCGGACAGTTTCGACGGCGCGCCGTTTTTCAATGGCGCGCGCGGCACGCTGAACATCAGCCCCGCGGGGCTGGAGCGTCTGCTCGCGCTCTATCACCGTGCCGGACAGAGTACGGAGACCCATGTCAACGGCAATGCCTCGGCGGAAGCCTGGATAGCGGCCATGGAAAAGGCGGTGAGCGCCGCGCCGGATGTGGCTGATACCCGTCATACGGCCATTCATGCGCAGATGCTCGAATTGCAGCATATTCAGCGCATGACCGGGAATTACGGGGCTGTGGAGACGGACGCATGCCTGTACACGGGACTGGAAGGCGCGTTCGGCGGAGGCAGCCCTGATCCCGACGCAGCAGGCGCGGCGGATATCGAAGAGCTGGCCGGACTGATGAAAAAGCAGCATCTGTTCAGTTCCTATTTCATCGATCATGTGTACTTCTGGGGGGATCGCCACCGGAATATCTTCATGGGACCGGGCCGGGCGAACAACATGAGCCCCGTCGGGTGGAGCATATACTATGATCAGCCCTACGGCTTCCACAGCGATACCTTCGTCACTCCCATTCATCCCTTGCGCAGTGTGCAGACCGCCGTCACCCGTCTGAGCGCGCCCACGCCGCTTTCCGGCGGGGGGACGCTGATCAGCGGAACAGGCAGGGATATCCGGGCAACCGTTGAACTGCCCGCCCGCGATCCGGCGCAGACGGAACGCCCGGAGATGGGGGTCTTCCCGGACTATGATCAGCGCATCAACGCGCTCCAGGCACTGCTGGGCGTGACGAGACTTCCGGCCTGGCAGAACAAGCTTGATGACCGCATCGGCTCCCTGAGGGAAGGGCTGGCCGCCGACTTCGTCATCCTTGAGGAAGACCCTCTGCGCGTCGCGCGGGAAGATCCGCAGAGGCTGGCTTCCATCCGGGTGATGGCTGCAGTCGTGGGAGATCGTCCCGTTTACGGTTTTCTTCCCGGTGCGGATATGCTGGCGGGCGTTCCTTCGCCTTCCTATGTCGGGAATGAGGATACGGAAATAACGCTGCTTTCCGTGAGCGCCGCGCCGGACAGCGGCATGGCCCTGCAAGGGGGGGAAAGACTGCTGGGCGCGTATGTCCTGCGCGCGGAGTCACGCGGCGGAGGTGACGCCGTTTTTCAGATGGATATGCTGGGAAACGGCTGTCCGGTGAACGCTCTGCGTCTGTATCGCCGGATCGGAGAGAAGGTGGAGCCGTTTGTCTATGCCGAAAAGGGGCCGCTGCGCTCCGGAATGTTCCGTGCGGCTTCCCTGCGTGAACCCGCACGCGCCCTGACGCCGGATGAAATGCTGCGCGAGGATGCCCCGTATATCGTCTTTTTCGCGCCGGGGGGAGAGAGAAACAGAACAGGGGAGTCTTCGGCGGAGATTGCCGCCGAGGTACTTCTGACGACCACAGGAAGCCTGCCCGGAAACGGAGGAACAACGCCGGGAGCCTGATATGGTTTGAGCAGCCGTGAGCGGCGGGTCCTTCGCCGTAACGGCCGGAACCTTGTTGATGGTGTTGTGCGGGAGGCACGGTTCTGCAACAGAACCTGCCATGCACGCTCCAGAATAGTGTTGAACATAACCCTGACCGCCGGAGGCGCGCCGCGTCAGCGGCGTATGGAGGCCGACCGAATGGCGGCCCCGCAGGGGCCGTGCCCGTTGTCGGGCGGAGCGAGGCTTACGGGCATCGAGAGCAGAGATGACGCCCCCCCGCCGCATGGCAATGCGGCATGGAGAGGGGCGAGGAGCGGAAGAAAAGGTTCGCGGAGCGGAGCCGGGCGAAGCGCAGCTTCACGAAGGCGCAAGCGGGCCGGCCGTGGACACATGCTGCCTTTGCCCGTGTGGAACACGGGCGGCCTTTGCGGCAACGAATGTTGCCGCAAGGGGAGAGCGGAACCTCTCCCGTATCTGCCGACAACGTCGGCAGCCCCGAAAATCAGTCGCCTGCGGCGCGGCAAGGCCGCGACCCGCTCCCGATTTTCGGGGCTTTCCGTCAGGCCGGGTTCACTCCTGAAGCCGGAGCCCCGCCGCCCGGAGGGGACTCCGGCCTATTCATCCTCGATGTTTCTGACGTACATGCCGCCTTCCAGTTCGGCAAGCTCCGCCGCCTTCCTGAGCTGGGCCTCGCGCTGCTCCCGGGCCTTCTGCAGACGGGCGCGCTGCATGGCCTCGCGCTGAACCCGCGCTTCCTCCAGCATCTTGTCCCGCCGCTTTTCGAAGGTCAGCGTGGAACGCAGTGAAGCCATGCCCAGCGCGGCGATGCTGATGATGATCAGAAGAACCTTCTGAAGCTCCCAGAAGTTGAACTTGATGACGCGCTGGAGCCAGAGCAGGTTGAAACTGTCCCCGAAAAAGAGCAGCACGCACATGACGATCATGCACAGGATCAGGCTGACAAGCTCAATCCAGAAGAAGCTGCGCAGAAGAATCAGCACGAACAGCGTGGCGTCGCGCACCATGCGGAGAACCTTGAGCCGCTTTTCAAGCTTCGCCAGCTTTTCATCCAGCACGGGCTGGGAAGCCTGGGCCTGCCGGAATGCCTCGGGAGAATGAAAGTCGGAGGTGAACGCCTGGTTCAGGATGCCCGCGCAGGTATTGAAATCCCGATTGAATTCCACCAGCGCGCGCTGGAAGGGGAACCACGACGCTTCGTCCCGCACCACCTCCAGCACGCCGAGGTAAGCCTTGAAGCGTTCCTGCAGGCGCCTGATCTCCTGCTGGATAAAGGCGTTCATCTCCTCTTCGAGTTTGGGGCGGGTTCTGCATACGTTGAGGCAGGCCAGATAGTTCTCCGTTTCGCTTTCCCTGCGCAATTCGTCGATCCGCTCCAGAAACTTCGCCGCCTTTTCATGCTCCGGCGGAAACCATTTCCGCAGTTCCCTGCCCAGGCGATCCAGCTCGGCCCGCTCGGCGGCGCACTTCTTGCGGGCATCCTGCCACAGGGGATACACCGCCGTCATGAGGGCCACATGGCCGCGCTCCAGTTCGGGGTCAACCAGCAGACGGTTGAACAGCGCGGGGTCGGCGCGGATCTCGTCCGCAAACTGCGCCTGCACCGCTTCGGCAAAGCCCATCTTCACCCGGCAGACCAGCCTGCGGTAGACGGGCAGCTCCCACTGGGGCAGAAGGCGGCGAACCGTTTCATACATCTCCATGGCGTCATTGAAGCGCCCCTGCACCTCGTGCAGGCGGGCCTGAAGGAACGTATGCCATGCCTGATGCAGGACGGAACTGCACAGAACCTCCGCCTCGTGCCAGAGGGCGGCCGCCGTTTTCAGATCGCCCCGTTCCATGGCGATGAAGCCCCGCAGGCTGCGCAGCCGCCAGTCGCGCATGACCCGGGCAATCGCGGCCTGCGTATCCTTGTCCAGCCCCGGAAGATCATTGGGAGAAGCGCGGCGGAAGCGTTCAAGCAGTTTCCAGACGGGGCTTTCCTCCGCCGGAGAATGCTCCTCTTCCGGCTCGGCATGGATATCCTTGCCGGAAAGCTTCCATATCCGCTCGATGGAACGCGGCTGGATCACGTCGTTCACCGCGAACAGCGCGGAAAGCACCCGCCCGGCAGGCCCCTCCCTGTCCATCAGCCCGGCATAGGCCGCCGTTCCCTTGCGGTTCAGTCCCATCTCGATGGCGCGGTACGCCTCGTTGATATCGCCGAGCGCAAGTTCGGAGCAGCCCTCCCAGAACCCCCGCGGAACAGGCTCCAGCCTGTGGCTGGGGCACCGGGCGGGATCATGGCTGCCCACTCCGCAGTAGAAACAGGGCTTGCGCCCGCCGAGAAGCTGCCCGGACATGAGCAGAGGCAGTGTTTCGCCCCGGCTCTCCCCGTCCGCCATGCGGACGGTGCACCAGGTATCCATGGTGCTGTTCCCGCAGGAAAAGCTCAAATCCTGAATGGCGAAGCCCTCGCCCAGCAGATAGGCGTTGCGGTAGCTCATGTACGGATAGTCCGGCATGAGTCCGTCCCAGTTGATATTGACCTTGTGCGGAAGCTCGTTGTTGAAGTTCAGCCCGCGCCTGTCCACCACGGCGCTGACGCACGGCCAGTAGTGGGAAGGATCGAACTGCCGTATGCCGGAAAGCGCCAGCAGCAGCTCGCGCACCCATACGCGCAGCTTGCCGAGGTTCTCCAGCGGAACCATGAGATAGTTGTCGTTCAGGCTGTATTTCAGCTTCTGTTCGCGCAGAATGCTTTCCAGCCGTTCAAACAGGAAGCGCCAGCCCGCCTGAAAGGCCTTGTCCAGCGGACTGCCCAGCGGACGCAGCAGCGCGTACCATCCCTGGGAGGACACATACGGCAGGCGCGGGTTGGCCCCGAGCCTGGTCCAGTCCAGAGAGGCCATTCCCTCCGGCGCGGCGGCCTGCGTGTAGCTGAGGCCGGGGATATTGGCGCCCAGCTCCTGCAGACGGGGATGAACCCACACTTGCAGTTCCGCCGCCGCTCCCGTAATATTCTGACGCGCCAGCGCGCCTTCCATGGAAACGGAAAGGCTCTGCCCCACCCCCACCTGGAGCGAGCCGGGAAATATCTGGGCCAGCGCGGTCGTGGCATTGTATTTGCCCCATACCACAAGCTTGGCCAGGGCAAGCAGGGCATCGGCGGAAAAAAAGAACCACAGGGCCTGATTTTCAATGCTGGTGACGCACAGACCGCCGTAATCCTGAAGGGTCTGCCCCACGTTGTGGTCCAGCTCGCCCTCCCAGGCCAGCCAGATGACGTACCCGTCGGAAGAGACGTTGACTTCCTGAAAGGAAGGCTGTTTTTCAAGCAGACTGGATATGGACGGCATGTTTTTTTCCGTATGTGCAAGGAGTGAATGACATGGACATCAACAAAACCCTTATGGAACTCAAGCAACTGCCCGGCTTTGCCGACAACGTGGGCATGATGCTCGTGCATAACGGCGTGGTGCGCGGCTGGGCCCGCGGGGATCATGCCCCCGTGGGCCGTGTCCGGGTGACTCCGGACAGGGCGCGCATGGAGGAAATCCGCGCCGAAATGGAGCGGCGTCCCGGCATTTTCAAAATCGTGGCCGAAGCCGCCGAAGGCGACCTGAAACCCGGGGACGACCTGCTCTTTCTCGTGGTCGCGGGAGATATCCGCGAACATGTGAAGGCCACCTTTGCCGAACTGCTCGACAGGATCAAGTCCGAAGCCGTGGTCAAGCAGGAATACCCCGCGTAACGGACGTTCCCGCGCCGTTATGCCTTATATCGGCATATCGCGTGAAAGCATTATGGCAGGAATCCGTTTCCGCCCTTCCCGGTTCTGGCCCTGGCCACCATCGAGCGCGTCAGAAGACGGCTTTCCAGCACGGTATCCCCCTCTCCGCCGCTGATTCTGTTGCTGAGAAACTCCAGACACCAGCCGGGAGCGGGGCGGCGCAGCAGCTCAAGCGGAGCCAGCCTTTCCTCTTCCGCCGGCAGGCGCTCCATGTACATGCGCGCGGCTGCGGGATATATGATATGATCCTCCGCCGAGGCAAGCACTATGCCGTTCAGCCAGGATACCTCCGCACTCGCCTCCATCGGCCTGCACAGCAGCATGGACGCAAGATCGGCATGACTGTCATCCTGCGATTCAAGAATGAGCATGAGGCTGTTGCGGGTCGAAAAGAGCTGCCCCGTATATTCAATGCAGTATTCTCCCTGCATGGAAAAGCAGCGCGTCATGACAAACGGATGTTCCAGACTCTCGAAGCGTATCAGCGACGCATGCACCGCGCCGAGGTTGTTGAGGACAAGATTGTACGCCAGAAATGCCCCCCGCAGCCGCTCGAACAGGCGTGAACTCTCCGCCGGAGAACAGGCGTCGAACGCCCTGAAGCGCAGGCCGGAATAGAGGAAGGAGCGGAAACGGGCGGCATGGATTCTGCGTTCCTCCTCCGAAATGCCGTTGGCGTCGCAAATCCGCCGCATGAAGGCGTCCAGTTCAAGATGAAAGTCCACCGGCTCGATATTGGCCGCCCTGCAGAACTGCCGAAGCTTGGGGTAGCTGGGCAGATTCTGCCCGGCCCGCCAGGCGTTGAGCGTGGTGACGGTGAGCTGCCCCCCCGCGTCGCGGATCTTCTCCACCAGCACGCGCGGAGAGAGCAGCAGCAGGGAAAAACGTATCTTTTCCGCAAAATCCGCAATATCCGTAATGCCGTATCTGGGCATCGCCACCTCCGGGCCGTCTCCGGCAGGGATTTCCCGTTCATGCATCCAGAGCAGATCAGCTTTGAACTTTTGCAGTTTTAAAGTCCGGGGACACGCCCGCTCCGGCATCTGACAGCGCAAAGAACTGCGCCTGCGCCTGCGCGGCGGCCGCCTGCTCCGCAGTCGGAAGGGCATTTTCAGGCCGAAAATGCTCCATATGGGGTGAAGCGCCGACATCCCGGACCGTCCCCGGGGTTCCATGCCCGGAGCCGGAAAAACGCGAAACTCCCGCCGCGCTCTGCTTCCGTGTCCATGTTCAGGCCGGGCCGCTTTCAATATCAGCATAATTCCATGCGGAGAACCGCGTCAACTGCATCGGCGCGCATGTCGTGCCCCGCGGCCTTCGTCTTTGAATGTCTGTCCGGACAGACATTCAGGGACGAAACAAGGCAAATGAAAGGGAAAAAATATTGTTGAGGAGTTTCGGGGCATCATGTATCAGGGACAATAAGGAAGCTCCCCGCGGTTCTGTCGCCGCCGGGAGGAAGTTGTGCCCCTTCAGCAAAGGAATTTTCGATGAAAACACTGCAATGCGACGTCGCCGTCGTCGGAGGCGGCCCGGCCGGGACCTTCGCCGCCGTCAAGGCGGCGGAAAACGGAGCCAGGGTCATCCTGCTCGACAAGGGCTATGTCGGCAAGAGCGGATGCGGCACCTTCGGCGCGGGTTCCTTCAAGGCCTGGCTCAGGGAGGAGGACTCCCTCGATCTGTGGTACGGCAAGGCGGTGGAGGAAGGCTTTTTCATCAACGATCAGGACTGGCTGAAAAAGCATTTCGACACCATCGGCGACCGCGTGAAGGAGCTTGAGGCATGGGGCGTGACGTTCGAGAAGAACGAGGACGGCACCTACCGCCGCATCGAAGGCCAGGGGTCTTCCGACAAGCGCCCGATCAAGACGCTCATGTTCCACGGCCCGCAGTTCATGGAAGTGATGCGCAGGGTCTGCCGGGAAAAGGGCGTGACCATCGTGGACAGGGTCATGGTTGACGCGCTGCTGCACGACAGGGACAACCCCCGCGCCATCCGCGGCGTCGTCGGCTTTCACGGCGTCAGCGGGGAAATGCATGTGGTCAGGGCCAGGGCCGTGGTGCTCACCGCCGGCGCGCAGGCCTACAAGTCCCATTACGCCGATCTGCACATGGAAACGGGCGACGCCCATATCATGGGGCTTGAGGCCGGAGCCGCCCTTGCCAACTATGAATTCAACTGCCATCAGCTCACGCACGGAAACTTCGCCACGCACGGCATGAACGTCTCGCAGGGGCTCGGCGCGAAGTTCGTCAACGCCCTCGGGGAGGATTTCACCGCAAAATACGATCCGGAATACGCCTCGCACGGCAACCTGTGGCGTATTTCCGCATCCATGGCGATGGAAGTGAAATTCGGGCGCGGGCCGCTCTATTTCGACTACTCCTCCTACACGCCGCAGGACTGGGAACTGTTCGAGCGCACCCTGCCTCTCATGTACCGCTCGTACGAGCAGGCCGGTTATGTGGACGGAAACCGCAGGGTCATCCAGGGCAAACTGAGCTGGGTATCCGCGCTGATCGGCAATGTCGGCTTCGGCGGTGGCCTGTTCATCGACCTTGACGGGCGCACCACCCTTGAGGGGCTGTACGCGGCGGGCGACGCTTCCTACGGCCCCACTTCCGGCGTGGAAGGATTCTGCGCCTATGCCATGCCCGCGGCATCCACCACCGGAGCGGCCGTGGGAGAGGCCAGCGCGAAATATGCCGCCACTGTGGGCAGTTTCGAGATCGACGAGGCCGAAGTCGAAAGCCTGACGCGGAAACTCACCGCCCCGCTGCGCAATCCGCAGGGCGTGGACCCCTCCCATGTGGTCATTGCCGTGCAGGAAGCCCTGTTCCCCTATGACGTCTACATCCTGCGCACGGAGGAAAAGATGCTCGCCGCGCTGAAGCGCATCCGCGAAATCAAGCGGCATGACGTGCCCCGCCTGCGCGCGCTGGACGCCCACGGCCTGCGTTTTGCGCTGGAAGCCCGGAACATGGTTCTCAGCGCGGAAGTCATGCTTGCCGCCGCCCTGCACCGCAAGGAAAGCCGCGGTTCTCACCTGCGCCTCGACTACCCGGAAATCGACAACGAAAACTGGCTGAAATGGATACTTGTCGAACTCCGGGACGACGAACCGGTTCTGAGCACAAGGGACATTCCCATTGAACGTTATCCGCTCCGTCCGGAGCACAAGCGTGAACTGCACGCGTCCATCGCCGCCGCCAGAAGACTCGGGGAGGAAATATAATGGGCATCCGGCATATCGACTACGACAAGTGTACCCGCTGCGGCCGCTGCGTGACCTACTGCCCGCAGGACGTTCTGCGCCCCGACGGGGAAAGGCGTCCGGTCATCACCTATCTTCAGGACTGCCAGTCCTGTTTCCTGTGCGAAAAATACTGCCCGGCCGGAGCCATTGCCGTTTCCGCCGACCGGGAACGGCGGCCCATCCTGCCGTGGAAAATCTGACGGGAAGACCGGAAACATGCTCCGGAACGCCGTCCTCCCGGCCAGGGCGGCGTTCCGGCACGCAGCCGGCAGACAATATCCCCGGCTTCCGGCAGTCAGGAAGCCGGGACAGCACATGGAGGACATTCCCATGATAGCCAACATGCCCGCCTCAACCTTCCTCCTGTACATCGGCGCATTTCTGGCCCAGTTCGTCTTCGTCATCGCCTACGGCATCTGGTGGTGCCTTCAGGGCCGCGGCGCTTCGGACAAAAACAAGCGGAACTGAGGGAGACACGTCATGATGATCGCCATTCTCGTCGTCTATTTCGGCCTCATGCTGTTCATCGGATACCTTGCCTCGCGCCGGGTCAAGGACTCCAGGGACTACTTTCTCGGCGGCAGGGGCTTCGGCCCCTGGTTCACCGCCTTCAAGTTCGCCGCCACATGGGAAAGCGGCGTCAAGCTGGTGGGCAGTCCGGGCATGGCATGGAACGCCGGCTGGTCGTCCCTGGCCATGGGGATCGGCACCCCCCTGTGCTACTTCTTTTCCTTCCGCGTGTTCGGGCAGAGGCTCAAGCTGGCCTTTGACCATTTCAACGTGCTCACCCTTCCGCAGATGCTGGAAAAACGCTACGACAGCCGCGCCGTGCGCGTCATTTCCGCCGTCGCCATCCTGATCGGGCTGGGCGGATCGCTGGTGGCGCAGTTCAAGGCCACCGGGGAAATCTTCTCCGCCATTCTCGGCACGGACTATCCGGCCGGCCTGCTCATCGGCTCCGTCATCGTGGGAATCTACTGCATCATGGGCGGTTATCTCGCCTCGGTCTGGACCGACTTCATCCAGGGCATCATCATGGTGTTCGGCTCCGTCGCCATTTTCGCGGCCACGGCGCATGCGGCCTTCGGCGGGCTCTCTCCCGACCTTCTGTCCCAGCTCAACGCCGCGCTCGGCTCCATCGATCCCAACCTGCTCGACATCACGGGCGGCGGCAAGATGAGCTGGTCCAACCTGTTCATCATCCTCGCCATCACCATGCTGGTGGGCATCGCCATGCCCCAGCAGAGCGTGGCCATCTTCTCCATGCGCGACGTGCGCACCGCGCGCGTGGCCATGATCGTCTGCGTGGTGTTTTCCGCCATTCTTGCCTGGAGTCTGGCCCTGACCGGGATGATGAGCCACATGGTGCTTGATCCGGCGGACGTGAAGAATCCCGATCTGGTCATTCCCCTGCTCATCCCCAGGGTGCTCTCTCCCCTGCTCGGCGGCATCTATCTCGCCGCGGTGCTTGCCGCCATCATGTCCACGGTGAGCGGTTCCATCGTGGTGGCGGCCTCCTCGCTGACGGAGGACATCTTCAAGCTGGCCATTCCCGAACGCTACAACCGTTCCCCCATGTTCTACAACCGCGTGGGCTCCACAATCTTTGTCCTTCTGCCCCTGCTTCTTGCCGTCAAACCCCCGGCCATCATCTTCTGGATCGGCGTCTTCGCCTTCGGCTTCCTGGTGTTCACCTTCCTCATGCCCATGGCGGGCGTCATCCTGATCCCCTCCGCAACCAGACAGGCCGTCATCATCCAGATGATCAGCACCATGATCATCATTCCCGTCTGGACCATCTGGCTCCAGAAGGCCACGGGCATTCCCGCCCTGCTCATCGGCCTGATCGGCGCGCCGCTCATCTTTTTCATCGTCAACGCCGTCTGCAGGAAAAGCGAACCGGCTCCGGAAATCCACGCGCTGTGGGACAAGTTCCGCCAGCTCTGATTCTCCTCCGCGTCCGGCGTCACCCGGCGCCGGACGCGAAAAACACGGAACACGACCATGACCCCGCAAACGGACGCCATACTCCTCAACTCCACCCGCGTGGAATGGGACGAGAATCGCCTTGCCCGGCGTTATGCCTTCTTCCGCAGACTGCGGGGCAGGGTCCGGCTGGATCTGCTGTACTACCCCTACTGGCTGGCGGAACTGCGCGGCAGGGCGAAATGGCGCTTCTTCGGAGAAAGGCCCCTTGTCCTGCTTCTGGCCGTTGACGCCCGCTCCGGACGCTGCCTGCGCATCAGCGCCCCTCCCGCGCTGCGGGAAGAGAGCCTTGTCCCCGCCGGAACCGTGAAAGGGGAAGGCTTTTTCCCCGCCGTCCTTGAAGGCGCCGGGGATTCCCGGACGGTGCAGGCGCACGTCGCCGGGAATCATATCGGGGAAGAGTGCGCGAAGCGCGCGGCCGAAACCTTTGCGCTCAGCGCATGGGGCCGCCGCTGCAACCTTCCGCTCGGCCCGCGCGCCGATATCGTCTGCACGGATCGGCAGATCGCCCTCCTGCACAAGCCGTTCTGGATCATGACTCCGGACGGGGATGCGGAACAGCGGAAGGAAAAACTGTTCATCTTTGACGCCAGCACAGGGCTCGGGGGACTCTCCGAGTACTGGAACATAGCGGAATACGTCATGGAACTGCGCGGCAGGAACGCGCCTTCCGCCTGACGTTCCCTTCTTTCGCCATTCAGGCCCGCGGGTCACAGGCCCGTCCCTTCACATAAACCAGAGGTTTTTCTCATGCAGCACGCACTTCCCGAACCTTTCCGCTTCAAGGCCATCGAACGCATCCATCTGCCCTCCGCGGAGGAACGCGAGCAGGCGCTGAAGGAAGCAAACTTCAACATGTTCGCGCTCAAGGCCAGGGACGTTTATATCGACCTGCTTACCGACTCCGGCACCGGCGCGCTGAGCAAGGAACAGTGGGCGGCCCTCATGCTGGGCGACGAGTCCTACGCGGGAGCCGACAGCTTCTTCCGTCTCAGGGAATCCGTGAAGGAGATGCTGGGCTTCGACCACGTCATCCCCGCGCATCAGGGGCGCGCGGCGGAAAACATCCTTATCGGCTCTCTGGTGAAGCCCGGAGATCTCATCCCCATCAACATGCCCTTCGACACCACCCGCGCCCACATGTTCAACGCGCAGGCCACGCCCGTCAACTGCGTGGTGGACGCGGCCTTCCAGCCCGAACTTGAACAGCCCTTCAAGGGCAACGTGGATATCGCCAGACTGGAAGACGCCCTCAGGACGCACGGCGACAGGATTCCCTTTGTCATGGTCACCGTCACCAACAATTCCGGCGGCGGTCAGCCCGTGAGCCTGCAAAACCTGCGCGATGTCAGCGCCGTGGCCGGAAAGTACGGCAAAAAGCTGTACCTCGACGCCGCGCGCATGGCGGAAAACGCCTTCTTCATCAAGGAAAGGGAGCCGGAATGCGCCGGAATGAGCGTGGCCGCCATTCTCAGGGCCATGATGGATACAGCCGACGGCGCGACCATTTCCTGCAAGAAGGACCCCATGGTCAACATAGGGGGCCTGGTTGTGCTGCGCTCCGAAGAGGACTATATGCGCCTGCTGCCCCGCGTGGTTCTGTTTGAAGGCTTCATCACCTACGGGGGACTGGCCGGGCGCGATCTTGACGCGCTGGCCGTGGGCCTGCGGGAAATGGCGGACGAGGAGTATCTGGCCCACCGCCTGAGCCAGGTGCGCATGCTCGGCGACATGCTCATCGAGGGAGGCGTGCCGATTATCCGCCCTGTGGGCGGCCATGCCATTTTCATCGACGCGGGGCGCTTCTTCCCCCACATTCCCCAGAAGCATTTCCCGGCCGACGTGCTTTCCATCGAAATCTACAGGGAAGGCGCCGTGCGCGGCGTGGGCCTCGGCGCGCTGGCATTTGAGGACAAGGACCCTGTGACCGGCGAAAAGATCATGCCCAAACTGGAGCTGTACCGCATGGCCATAGCGCGCCGCACATACTCCAACAGCCATATGGAGTACATCGCGCGGACGGTGATCGAGGTGTACAGGCGGCGCGACGCCGTGCGCTACGGGCTCAGACTCACCTATGAACCGCCGGTTCCCGGCATTACGCACTTCCTTGCGCGTCTGGAGCCGTTCGCGCTCTAGCCGGAGCATTTTCGACCCGAACATGCCCCCCGGAGTCGAGCGGGGCGGGACTGCGCCGCGACGCCGGAGCAGCCGCAATTCACCTGCGGCGCCAGCGGACAGGGGGCGGCTGTGCCGCCGCGCCGGGCCTGCGTCTGACGGCCGGCGCTCCGGAGCATTTCACGCTGCGGAGTGCCGGCACGCGGACGGCAGCCAGAACCGCTCCACCCTGGCGGGCGGCAGGTTGCGGGGAATGAAACGGAGGATGTCGCGCCGGAAGCCGTTCCGCGCATAGGGGGACTCTCCCAGCAGGGCATAGGTGAACTGGATGACGCAGCCCCTGCCGCCGATGACCTTTTGTATCTGTTCAAGTATCGCCCCGCGCAGGGCGGAAGGGAAGTTCATCAGCGGCAGGGAGGAGACCACGGCAAGCACCGCGTCAGTTTCCGACACATAGGAAGACAGCAGCGCGGCATCCCCCTGCACGACATTCAGCTCCGGAAACTTTCCGCGCAGGATGCGGCAGAACTCGGGCGAGCGCTCCAGCACCAGCAGGCGGGACGGGGCAACGCCTCTGGCCAGAATGGCCCGCGTCACCGCTCCGGTTCCCGCGCCGATTTCGATCACCAGCCCTTCGCCGTCCGGAATGCAGGCGGCCATGGATGCCGCAAGCTGCGCGCCGCTGGGACAGATCGCTCCCACTGTCCGGGGGTGACGCACCAGCTCCGCGGCAAAGCGGGGCGCGTTCCGCCCCCGGCGCAGAACCGCGCGCCCGTCGCGCAGCACGCGCAGACCGATTCTCCGTATGTTCCGGGGCATCCGGACGGGGATTCCCGCTTTCCCGCGCATGCCGGAAAACCCGTTCAGCTTTCCGACGCCGCCCCTGATGCCTTCCATGACCGGATTTGAGCGGATCAATATGCCCAAACCGCTTAACCAGCGAGTTTTCATCAGTATTTCCTTTATGGTTCTCCGCCCGCGCCGGAGCCAAAATACACGTCCCGCCCGGCGTTATCAACATGCCCCCCGAGCCTTTCCCCGCAACATCCGGAAGACCGCGGCTCAGCATTCCCCGCGGGGCGCGGCCATGCGCACTTCAGGGATTCGGCGGCAAGGCGGGCCTCCATATACAGCGAGAGCACGGAAACAGCCCTGTCGCATACCGTGAACACGGGGATGTTCCGCGCCCGGAGCGCGCGGCGCAGAGGCTCGAACAGTTCGCCGCCGTCCACCACCGCGGCCAGCGGCTTGGAGCTGTTTTTCCTCACTTCCGCAAGACGGGCAAGAATGCCCTCCGGCGCGTTCATGTCAAAGAGGCCGCCGTCGTCCGCCAGCGTGCGCGTCACCGGAGAAAGCGGGTCCAGCCCGACGACCACGGCGTCGATATTGTCATCCTCCAGCATGAGTTCCGCCATGCGGGCGTGGATTTCATCGTCCGCGGCGGGATTGATGTCCAGAGGGTTGCCCACGGTCACCAGCCGTTCCAGCCCCCGGGACGCGACAAGTTCGCTCATGGCCGCGCGCGTGGCGTCCGAAAGACGGCCCAGGCTCATGCTGTACTCGTCGGCCTGAATGGAATCCGCCATGCCCACGGCCTCAAAGCCCGCGCCGCTGACCGCGCCGAGCCGCTTGCCCCTGATGCGCACGCCGCTGAAGCACTCGGCCAGCAGGATAAGCTCCTGAAATTCCGTAAAGCTGCGGGCGATGATGGCTCCGGCCTGGCGCATGCAGTTCTCGCACACCATGTAGTCGCCCGCCAGCGACGCCGTATGGCCGCTGGTGGCGCTTCTGCCTTCCGGAGTGCGCCCCGCCTTGTAGAACACCACCTGCCTGCCCGCGCACACGGCATCGCGCACGGCCAGCGCAAAGGCCAGCCCGTCCATGTCCCTGAAGCCCTCGGCGTACACCGCGATAACGTCCACGTCTCCGGAATCCCTGAAATAGCGCATCATGTCGCCAAGGGAGAGATCCGTCTGGTTGCCCATGGAAATCATGTACGCCGGGCGCATTTCCGGGGTCTGACTGAATCGGTTGAGCAGAAAGGCCCCGCTCTGGCTGATCACGGCCACGCGCCTGGGCGCGCCGCTTCTGTCGCGCGGCAGCTTGGCGGAAGGGATGAACCATGTGTCATAGTTCCCCGGACGGGAAACCACCCCCATGCAGTTGGCTCCCAGAAACACCGGGCCGCCGTCGCCCTTCCCGTGGGCCGCGGCGATGCGTTCCGCCATGCGGGCGGCCATTTCCCGGCTCTCCTCCGTTTCTCCCATGCCTCCCGGAATCAGCATGACGCTGCGCGCGATGTTCCTCCTGATAATCTCGTCGACCAGCGCGGGAACCTGCGGAGCGCCTATCGCCACAACAAGCAGATCCAGCGGTTCGGAAAGCTCCGCCAGACGGGACACGCAGCGGATGCCGCTGACGTCCCGCCCTCCTTCGCGCACAATGACCACACGTTCCGGATCGTATCCGGCCTCCAGAACATTTTCCAGAATGACGCGCCCGAAATTCCTTCGTGTGGCGGAAACACCCGCAATCCCGATGCTGCGGGGATGCAGCAGGCTGTCTATCCCGGCGGCGGGACGTCCGGGCGGAAGGCCGCCCGGCAGGGAAAAGCGGCACATGCCGTCCAGGGGCACCATCAGATAGTCGGTGAAGGTGAAGGGATTGATTTCCAGCTCGTCGATCACGAAGGGGGCATCCGGATTGCAGGGAGAAAAATAATTGCCCATCCGGATGAAGGACTCAAAGCACTCGATGAGCTGATCGTCCGTGACGATTCTCCGCTGGCCCCGCGTAAGCCCGGCCAGCTTGCGATAGGATACCGTCCTGCGGAACAGATCGAAAAACGCGTGTCCGTCCGTCATTTCCGTCAGTGCGGCCACGATGGCCTGCCCCTTGCGGAAACGTTCGGCGTAAAGCTCGGCGTCCGTCCCGCCCAGACCGGCGCTGATCACCATGCCGAATTCGCGGGTACGGCGCAGCCCCACGATCAGCTCATTGCCGAAAGCCGGAGAGTCCGGCGGCATGAACTGCACCAGGAGCACGCCCCGCAGGTCTCCCGCCACGGCGTTCCGCAGCGCGGTGCCTTCCAGCCCCCGGTACGCCGCAGGCGCGGCGTCCTGATTGCGCGCGATCCACTCGGCGTAGCGTTCGGGCACTTCGGACAGCATGCGTCTGACGGCGGAGCGTATTCTGTCCGGCGTTTTCGGCACAATGCGCACGCCGCCCACCTCGGTCTTGTGGATGATGGAAGGCGACACGATCTTGAGCACCGCCATCTCTCCCGGCAGGGCCATGAGTTCTTCCTCCGCCGGGCGGACGTTTCCGGGCAGAAACAGACTCCTGGGCGGCGTTTCCGATCCGGAAAGGGATAGCAGGCTGTACACCTCGTATTCGTACAGAAAGTTCCGCCCTTCCTGCCGGGCATTGCGGAAAAGTTCCGCTATGGGCTGGTATTCTATGGTCAGATCCATGGTGCATCCTTGTGAAAAAGCCGGACAGCAGAGCATTTTCGCCCGGCTCTGTCATGGAGCCGTGTTGACAGCGTTGCGCGGGGCGCATCGTTTTGCGCTCGAAAATATCTGCGGCCAGCCCCTGTGTTCCGGCCCGCAGCTTTCACGCCTGAAGCCGGAGCTGTACGCCGCAAGCGGATTGCGGCGACACCGGAGGAGGGGACGGCGCGGCTTCAGTCCCGCCCCGCTCGACTGAAGTGGAACATTTCAGCAGCGAAATGTTCCGGCAACCGTAAACCTGAGCGGAGCCAAGGGAAAAACCCCGGTGGCCGTCGCGCCGCCGGGGTTTTTGTCCGTCAGAAAGAAAATGGGGCCTGCCGCGCGGCTACGCCATCTGCTGGATGCCGTCCAGCCGCCAGGAATCGTCTCCGTCCCGGCCGCGCACGAAATGCCACAGCTCGCGGACCTGCTCGGGCCTGGCCTGATCGGGGTCTTCCCGCATCAGCACGTCAAAGAGAACCGACGCCATCTGCTCGCCGCCCTCTTCGCGCACTTCCACCACGGAAGCATCCACCTTGAGCAGTTGCGTCACGCCGGGGTTGGGGTCTTCCGCATACTGGGCGCGCAGTTCCGTCAGCACGGCAGGCGTGGCGAACTGGGCGATATCGTCCAGATCCCGGCGATCCCAGGATTCCTGAAGGCGGGTATAGGCCATTTTCGCTCCGCGCAGAAATTCCTCCTGATTGAAGTCGGCGGGCACAGCCGAGGCGCGGGGCATGTCATGGCTCCGACTTCCGGAGGCGTCCGTCAGCCTGTCCCAGGAAGAAGCGCCCGGCGCGGCTTCGGAACGGGGTTCCGCCCGGTAGCGGGACACGGCATCCTCCCCGGCCTGCTGATTTGCCTTGAAGCGGCGGAACAGCCTGATGCCGAAATAGACCACAAGACCAATCAGGATCAGATCCAGCAGGCCGCCGCCGGCGCCGGCTCCCGCCATGCCGTTGCCGAACAGCATGGAGCCGATGAAGGTTCCTGCCAGCAGACCGCCCAGCATGCCGCCCCAGCCGGGCCGGCTCATGGCGGCCGCTCCCGCTCCGGCGGAGGGATTCGTCTGCTGACGGAAGGTATTGCTTTCCTGCCGGAAGGCGCCGCCCGGAGCGGAAGGCGCGGCGGGGCGGCTCATGCTCGGCGAGCTGCCGAAGCTTCGCCCGCCCCCAAGCCGCCTGGCATCCGCATCCGAAGGCATGCTCAGGGAAAACGCCGCCATGCAGGCGACGCACAGAGTCAGAACTTTCCATGTTTTCATCAAAAATTCCTTTGTGGTTTGAGACCTCCCCCTTCAGGGGGAAAAGAGG